>Ga0302310_10000544_pt1 | contig 34963 bp, 37 predicted proteins | sample III_Palsa_N1_2_FD_200451 | JGI IMG/M metagenome (GOLD analysis project Ga0302310, IMG submission 200451) | Peat permafrost microbial communities from Stordalen Mire near Abisko, Sweden - III_Palsa_N1_2 | ecosystem: Environmental > Terrestrial > Soil > Palsa > Peat permafrost | place: Sweden...
ATTCCTCAGACAGGCTGAGAACGTTGTTCCATCGGTGAATTCGATGTGGATCTCTGGACCGTACGAACCGTCCTCATAGATCTTCAAGAGGCGGACTACTTTGCTCGTGAGTTCATTGCATTCGATCATGGTTCTTCCAGTGGGTTGGTCGAGATGCGAATCCTAAACCGACTGCGGCTCCGACGACGAATCGCGGATATCTTTGTAAAATGTGATGGCCGAAATCATATTAGACCCAAGTGAGAAATGGAAGCCGGCCGTTTACTCAAATCTTCGCGCGAGCCGCAGAGAGTGCATCCACTAAATATAGTGCTTCCACGAAGTCAATGCTAGGGAGATGCCCTCTGATGTATGCGTTCAAGTCGGCGAGCGAATCCGGAAACTCCGAAAGGAGCGAGGCTGGAGACAGATTGATCTCGCCCAACATTCTGGCGTGCACGAGGTCCACATCTCCGATCTCGAACGAGGGGTGCGCGAAGTTGGACTGCGCCACTTGGCGGCGCTTTCTGGAGCGTTCGAATTGACGATGAGCGAGTTTCTAACGGGCATCAACGGTCACTGAAAGTCAGCCCCCCAAAGGCACCGTCTCTTGACTGCAACTTAACAACCCGCGGGTTTGGCCCGAGATCGGGGATGGGACAGACACTGCATCCGATTCGCCATCATCCTCATAGGCAGATTGGAGTGACACCTGTGTGCCCCAACCGTCGGTGTGTCCGGACCGGACCGATCCGTATGGTCTCGCATGGTTACAGCGCGGAGTCTGTTGATAGACCACAAATGACAGCGGGCAATCCTTGCGAAAATATCGCACACCCGCCATACAGTGGCGAACAGAACATGCCGCGAATCAATCGAACCTGGCCTAACGGTGGCCGGACACTTTCCCAAGGTCATTCTGAGTGGAACAAATACCGCAATTCGCCGCGTGCTTATTGGGACTCGGGACGGTTCCTTCTACGACCGGCAAGTTTAGAACACCAGAGCCTGCAAGCTGAGCGATCGTTCTTAGCAACAAGGTCCTAGACATGGTGTACATCGATCCTCGTGCGCCGGCATACCCGCAGTTCCAGCTTCCAAGTCGTTGCGCGAACCCAAGCGCGTTAAGAACGCCCTCCTTGCTCATCCCCATCAGACTCCCAAGGCCTTCCTTGCACAAAAGTTCGATTAGACCGGCGGTCGCCCAATCGCCTGCGCCACATGTGTCGACGACAGTCTTGCTTACGGGCGCGCTGAGATGTTGCCAAGCACTGACTCGTCCCTGTCGAGCAGTACGGAACCGCAATCCCCCTCGGCCGAGAGTCTGAACTTCTAGTTTCCGTTCCTTAGGCCAGACCAGTTCCTCGAGTTCCGGGAATCGTTCATGCGAGTACTTCACAACGTTAGAAATGCTCAGGAGCTTATGAAAGAGATGATCGACTCGGCTGGAAGATGGCTCGAAGACGATAATTTTTCCATGAGCATGGAATTGAAGCGCCAATTCGACTGCACCCGGCGAGGCCCGGTCGACAAACAAGACGTCGTTGTCTAGCAGGGCTTCCGTCGCGGCGCGGATCGACGGGATCGTCACTGGCTGGTAGGAGGGTAGTCGCTCCCCACACCATGGGCAAGAGAACGTGAACGAATGGAATGGTATGCCCGCGGAATCCAGCCGAAGCCTCTCCACAATGGCCGGTGCAACTGCATGAGGAGCGAGATTCAGAAAGCTGGTATTTACTCCCCAGGCCTTGAGGTCGGTTGAGATCGTATCTGCGCAAGTATCTGGCATCAAGCGTCCCACTGGCGAAGCGTTCCAACCTAACAGACTCAATATGGCCATGACGTTGCCGCATGTACCGCCCGCCGCAACGCTCGAAACGCCCGAATCATTTTGGAGCAATATATCCAGGGCGATCAGGCCAATGCCGGCAATCCCTTTGCGTTCCGCGTTAGTGCGTGTTTTCATATGCCTCTCCTTTCAGCCAGAGGTGAACGAGTTTCTTGTCCGAGAAACTTTGAACCTCAAGGCCGGGGGTAAATTTGTAGGTGAGCGCCTCAACGTAGACGACCGGGAAATCCCGTTCGATCGAAGCCATCAGAGCCCCGAGTGAGAGCAGTTTGCTGCCGATCGGGGAAAGCACGACAAGAGAGCCGCCGGTCTCGCGAAAGACTTCACCTCGCTCATCATCGATTCTCAGGATGGAGCGATAGAGGTCTAAAGGATTCGCCTCCGAAGCGAATATCACGTTCCTCGGATCGACCTGCCAAGTGCTCTCCAGTTCATTTCGGAATTCCGTGATCAGTTTCTCGGGCTTCCTCAGATCCTGGGAGGGAAATGGAAGAATGGGACAGATATCGTGGGGCTTGGGCTCAAGGCCCGAGAAAATCTTCGCCAAGGTCGCCTGTTGACCGGTCACCAGCTGTGGCAACCACAAGACTGCCGCTTGCTGACTGCTCTCAAGGCCTAACCGTCCTTTGAACCCGTGCATCGTCGTCGCGCGCTCCGCAGGCTCGGCAATGATGCCGTCGTCCAAGCTCGCCTGATCGATGACCAGCAGATGAAGATTTCGAGGCGAATGAGGATGATCCAGAACCGACTTCACCAGCGGGAAAACAATTCCACGCGACAAAGCGCTACAGTCGATGACCACGTCGGTGTAGTCCTCCCACTGGATTCCACGCGCGATTTCAGCTACTTGCCGGCCTCCGGTCAGCGCCATGTCGTTCGGCGAAAAGATTTGAACATCGCGAATGTCCAGATCCGTGAGTTTATCTTTGAAAAACTTGATGTTCTCCTCGGCCCCCTGCATGAGGCCGGTCGGAGAAAGGGGGCGATGCTCTCGGAGCAGCAATGTACTGAGAGACGCTTTGCTGCGTTCTGATAGGAGTTTGGCTACAACCGTGGAACGGGGATCGAACCCAGCTCCGCCAATGAGCAGGACGCGTCTACTCGGCGAGGAAAACCACTCTGCCAAAAACGGCGGAGTAGCCCCATCCCGATGCATGACGCATCTTTCCCATCTGGGCCGTGGGCGGCTCATTGGATCGCCTCTAAGACATCGTCGACGGTAGATTTAATGAATCCGCCTCGCTTGAGCGTCAAGCCGTAATGAAGGCACGCAATCCCGCCAAGTTCGATCAGGCACCATTCCTTACCCTGGCAATCGTACTTTGGAACGAGGGTAAATGCGTTGTACGCCATCCCATACTTGAGAACGTTGGCCAGCTCGGGATGCTTCCGCGACAGTTGCTCGAACTCCTCCTGAGGGATTCCGAACGCATTCGCGCCGCTGCCCAACCATGCTGTCGCTCTAAGCGATTCGCTTCGGCATTTCGAGGCAATAACCTCAACGAGCAGTCTGACTTTTTCGTAGTACGGAAAGTTCCAAGCCTTAATGAACTCCTCCGCGCGGGCTCGCAGCAACTTTGTTTGCCCCTCGCAGCTCAACATCGCGCCTTGATTGCGGATGAGTCGCGTGGCAATCGCGTCGACGAGTATCGCAGACAGGCGCAAGAACTGTTCCGCATTCTCGGAGCTCGCGTCACAGAGGTCGTGAAATCCAAAAAAATACGCCCGTTCGTAAGTGTGCAAAAGGAAGAGGCGCGCTGCCTCCTCCAAGCCGGAGTCGATCTTCAGCGGCCGAACGGGTTCGGGATCCTCTTGCCCAAACAGTTCCTTTTGATCCACTCGGGTTGCATAGCGGTTGAGCAGGATCAAGAGTAGCGCGAGCTGTTCATCCTCTTCCAACTTTTTCCCGTAGTCGGTGATGAGTTTCAGGATGCTTTCATAGCGATCGACGGAGATGTGCAACCGTTTCGCTTCACTGAGGGTCTTGGCCCGCAAACTTTCCAGTTTCGAAGCGGTCAAACGAACGGGCTTATCGGACAATAGGCTGGTGAAGTCGTCGAGCTTGCGCGTCGCGAACATGGGCATCTGCCGCATATATCGGTTGGCCATGTCGCGCGCCATTTTTCGGAAGGCGCTCTTCTGATCCTTGCGTTCGCTCTGCAGGTTGATCTGAATGACTTCTCTCGAAACGGTTACACCCGGAAGCTCGGATGGCTGTTCCTCTTGGTGCGCGAGAGCAAACGCTTCCTCGGGACGCAACGCGTCGAGTCTCGTCAGCAGCCATCTGCCGACCTTCAACTCCCGCCTGATGAGCCATCTCTGAAGAAAGGCGAACTGCGTCGGGTGAAGTGTATTGGCGTCGTCGCAGATGACAAGAGGATGCAGAAGCCAAGTGGGTCCCCCGTCGAATTGAATCTCTACGCTTCCCAATATCTCGAATGGCCGATAGTAATCCGCATCAAGAGCCGCTAATTCCTCAAGGGGAGGCGGCACGAGCGCCCCAATGACCCGCAAGACGCTCTCCTCAATCCTTGCAGCTGTCTTTGCGAGGTTTTCGAATGTATCCGCACCCGCTGTGGATTGAGCTCCAGGAGAGCCCAACTCCGCTACAAGCCGAACATTCGTCGGCGAACCGCTCATTCGATCAAGTTGGCGCTTCCATGCGAGGATGGTCCTCGCTTGAAGAAGCGTCGTCAGCAAAGCGTTCCTCGTATCGTCGGGGTAGGGGAGTTCCCAAATCTCGCGGTAGTCCGATTCCAAAGGAATTCGGGCCGCCAGGAGCACCGGTTGAGCATCCTGCAAGGCGCCGCATTCGTCCAGTGCGGCCATCAACGGCTTATGTGCTTCTTCGTTTCGAAGGACAGTACTGACAACACTGGTTTCGAAGACTCGGGCGATCGTCGTCTTGCCGCTGCCGGGAGTGCCACGGATCACGACGAGCCGGTCGTAGAGACTCTTCTCGGACCCAGCCTTCGCCAGATGCACACGAATGGGCTCGGGCGTAACAACGGCGAGGAATGCTTCGTTGTCCCGGAGATACTCGGTCGCGCGTCGCTCGAAAGGATTGAACACTAGGAGTGCCTCTGCCTTCTTCTAAACAGTGGCCTCATCGCAGGCGCTGCCGGCGGTTCGGTTGTCTCATCGCACTCGGCCCACAAGAGCGCAACCGAATTATTGGGCGTGTTGTGCTCCAGGACAAGAGGGAGACCGCACGCACCATATCCGCTCGCTATATTGAGTGATCCCCCAACGCTGGTGTGCCTGTTTTGTATGGAACTGTTGTAGTGGCGTGACATGATCGCAAAGAATTCCGCATCCGTCGCTACGCCGACGCTGAGTGAATCGGAGAGCACAGTCCCAAACGAGAATTTCATTGCAGGGAACCAAGGCCCCGCTAAAACATCCGTCGCTCTTCTGGTCACGAGGTCATCGATATAGCGCTGCGCACGCTCAGTTGCAATGTAATGATGCACATGAATTCTCCAGTCCGGGGCGAAGTACGTGTCGAGCTTGGGCTGGATATTGGCCCAGAACTTTTCCAGTCGTCCCTTCCACTTTGATTTCTTATCGTCGAACCGAATCAGTGTACTGCCCGTGCCAACGAAATCGTCCACAAGGAAGACCATTCTGAACGTCGCGGTCGGATCGTCGAGATCCGTGCGGAGGTCATCGAGAACCTGTTCCCATTTGTCGTCGCTGATTTCGAGGGCTAGAAGCACCTGTTCGTTCGAGACCACGCCCGCGTTGGCGCGACGAAAGGTGTCAATACGAGCTCCGTCGCTCAGCCCAATGAATAAAGACGACCGCAGGAGACGGGAGTATGCCTTCGCGGACTCTTCGTTTGCCCAGACCAAATATGGCTTGATCGCAAGATCTGCGGCGGTCGCTTCGCGTATCGCGGGTTGAAGACGTTCGGGAAAGCACAACTCCACGAGGTGGTTGATTTCCGACGGGGTGAGATAGATCAAGTGATTCTGAACGAAACCATATGCCGTCTCTCTTTCGGACGGATCGAACTGTTGCAGCCACTCTGCGAGCTTTTCTATGAACCTCGCTCCGGCCACGAAGTCTCGGTAGCTATCGTATTTATATCGGGCGAGGATACTCAGACGCGCGAACTCCTCCATAGCCCGATGATTCTCCCATCCCATGACCTGCCCCAGCACGCGTAATCCGAGCTCCTGATTCATTTCGGTAAGGTCACCAGCCGTCTCACATCCATCCCGAAACCTCCCGAGACCTTCTCCAGACACGACAGATAATGGAGCGTCGACTGAGAATGCCGAGAGCCAGCCGGCGCGATGTGCCAGCACGAATCGAGTCGCTGAGAGATGCGGTGCGAGCTCAGGGAAGCGGGTTCCTGGAGCAGATCGAAGTCGTTCCCGGGCCGCTCTCCGCTATCTCCGATACAGAGAAACTTCGCCGCCGGCATGCCATTTTCAAGCGGAGTGAGTTTTGAAACGCCGGGGGCCAGCACATCGACCGAATGCGCGGATGCGACGATGTCTAAGCCGGGAAAGGATTTCGGCGGCAGCAAATCCGACACGAGCTCATGTAAGACCAAAGCCGGAAATCGTGGAGCGGCACTCACGGTGAACTGACTCTGTCGCAGCTCGATCTTCGCTTCGCGAAGATGAGGATGACGGCGGAGCACGTCAATCGCCGGCTTCAAGATCTTGCCGGCGCCGTCCCCTGCCTCAGTGGAGATCTCGACGCTCAAGGGCAACGTTTGCGAGCCATTGTAATAAGCAACCTGAACCAGTCCCCATCTGCTCTTCTTGATTCCTTGACGGAGGTCAGATCCGACGGACTTCCCGCGGCCAGTGACCACAAGGACCGGAAGGCCTTTGCTGAGAAGCGATTCAAGCGCCGTACTTACCTCGCCACTGAGGCCCGTAAAGCGGTTCCGTTCGTCACAAAGCGTCCCATCATAGTCGAGCGCCAGATGACTGAATATCTTTTTCCCGAGCGATTTCGTAAAGGCAGCAAAGTGTCCCTCCCACTCTTCAAGCCTCGACGCATTCCGCAAGACGTCTAGTTCCTGGCGAGACTTTCGAACAATCGAAATTTCTGGAATCGTAACCTTATACGTCTTGGGAGACCAGGCGTTCAGCCGATAGACTCTGCTCCCGTAGCTCGGAACTCCGGGCCGTCCCGGATCAAGGCCCCTCATTTTGCCGAAAACGCCCGTCAGCCGCATGATCGCGACAATCGCCAGGATAGAGCCAAGATGCATTGCCGCAGGCACCCTCATACGGAGAACGGGGATGTGGGTCGGAAGGAGTCGTAATGTCCGAGTTGCCAAAAGTTGGTCATCGCCGATTTCAATCGAGATGATGAGCGTATCGGACGGGTGCTTATCGAGCCAATTGTGCCGTCCATGAGCGAAGTTGCGAAAATCGGCTAACTGAACGCTTGCCAACCCAACCTCGCTAAACTTCGACTCGATATCCACGGCCGCCGGCTTGGACAGCTCGTTGAATAGCACGAGCACATGGCGCCTCAATCCGATCTTGAGGAGCGATTCTTCCAATTCCGCCATCCAACACGTTGCGACCGAACCCGCGGTCCATTCCGCGATGTCTTCCATCTCGGTGCCGAACGCCTTGACGTAAGCGCGAAAAAGCAGGATGACCTGAGCGAGAATCGAGTTCGTCGCGACAAAACCCTCCCCCTCAAACGGTCCCTGAAACCCAAAGTACTCCGTAAACCAATGATTGGCCGAACGTTGGGCCAATGGCGACGACTCGGCACAGCTCAGAATCAATAATTCTTCCGGCTCTTGAGCCACCAAGTGCGAAAAGCACCCGAGCACATCCGGATTTCCGCCGCGCGCGGTAAACATCTGTACTGCGCGCCCCTTGACGCCAGCATGGACGCTACAGAGCGGAGTGGATTCCTCCGCAGCCTTGCCGGTGTAGTGACGATGAAGGACCGCAGCGAAGCTGGCCACGCTCTGGGAGCCGCCGGAACCGATGGCCAATAGGGGGTACGCACCACATCGGGCAATCGCGAGCGCCAAGGGTGCCACGTCGACCGTCGTCGCCCACTCAATCGTGGTCATCAGTTTGTCTAGATCTTGCGCGAACGGCTTTCCCAATGGTGTTCTCCAGCACAATCGAGGCGACTAGGAAGCCAACAAAGCACTTTCTTGAGTCTACCTTTCCGGTCTGAGCAAAACGCCCGCTCAATCATCGTCAGGCGCCAATGCAGAAATTCCGGTCGATTCAGATTATAGCGAACAAAAGGCGAATTTATAATTAGACCTCTTGGTGTTACCCGCTGCCAGGCGTGGTAGGCAACACACGCTCGACTACCTGCGGTGCCGCTTACCATTGCTCCGCCAGACGCGCTTCAAAGCCATGATGGCTTTTATGGAGGCGGCCAGGAATTTTACCCACGACTTGCGCTCGTGAGGCGAAGATCGAACACGCAATGATCTGTCCTTTAGAATCTATGCAACCCGCAGGTGTGACCCGCGCCTTACGTCGGCCCCAGGAACAACTTCATGCCGCATAGCCGCCGCTTTAATCGCTTCAGCATCCGGCTTTGCGTCATGAACCGAGGCCTCAAGAGCCTCTGCGAGGCCTTCGGGCAGGTGCGAGATGATCGTTTCCCAGACAACGCCATCAATCCGCGCCTCGACCTTGCGGTAGGCCATCGGCAACGCTGTCTCGTCGGTTATCCTGACTGAATCCTGACTATTCCTTTGTGCGCGCAAGGTAAATTCACGGCCTTCAATCTTCATGAGGTCACGGCTCATCAGATAGAAAAGAACCATAGATTTCGTCCGGTCAACCTTGTTGGCTGATGCGCGAGCTCGATCGCCGAGCCGCGCCGCTTCCTCCCTGCAATACTGCTCCCGAGCTTCCATCATCCGAACGAAGCGTCCGATCCGATCCACTTTCTCGCTGTGCGCCTGACAAAACTGCCGGAAGCGTTCCAGCAGTTCCTCCGACACTTGCGCGTCAAGGTCGGTCTGCTCTTCAATCTCGTCGAGAAGCCCGTCCAATTCCATATCGATTTCGAATAGCGAATGCGTTTGAGCGATCATCAATCCTCCTTATGCGGTGTCCGTTTCATCTTTCCTTTGGAGCGGGAGAGATGGCCGTCATGCCGCTAAGCGCTGTTCGAGCCATAGAGCCTTGGCGGCATGATACGCAAGGGCGTCGGCGCGACTTTGGACAGGATGTCCGTTGTGGCCCCTGATCCACAGCCACCGGATCTGAAGTCGAGCGTTCAACTGTATCAGTTCTCTCCACAGATCGTGATGCTGCAACTGCCCTCCTCTACAGTTCCGCCACCCTTGGCTTTGCCACCGAAACACAAGTGTGCGCATTCCGTGGAGAGTCGGATCGAAGCTCGATCACGGATCCAGAGGACAGTGGACGAAGGGCCTCGACAGAGGCGAGAAGCTCCATTTCTTCAATGGCCGCCCAAGGTTTTGCGCCGGAGACTTCCCAGCGCCTCTTTCCCTGCATTCCAACGACCGCCCAGCCACCAGGCCCAGGGTTGCCGATCGCGGAGCCGTCCGTAAAAATGCGATACCGATTGCACATGGGCACCTCCGGCGTGGATCGAATCCGTTAGGGATCGAGCCCAACGACTTCTTGGCGCACATCGATGTCAGGGAAAAGGGTTTGCTAGGATGTGTGGGATACGCGCCCGCTACGGGGCTCTTCTCGGATCATCCAGGAGGATGTGCTACGACCTGCTCCGAAACCTCGTCAGACAATCCCGCCACAAATGCTGTAGAACGGAAACGAGATCAGGTCCAAGCCAGGCAGGCCGGCCGTTCTGCCAAGGGGGCGAACGCCTGATTTAGAATCATGCAAACGCGTCGATGATCCCAGGTGTTGCTGTCTCTAGTCGGCCTGGTGCTCGTCGACCTAGAAGGTTGACATAATGGAACAGTCGTTGATTATGGCAGCCGCTGCCGCCATTCAGGAGCTTGACGGATACGAGCCGGAAGAACTCTACGCCGAGCTCGAAATCCGGCGGCGCGCCATCGTAGCCAACCCCAAAGTCGCGGGCAGCTTCGACGTCGCCGGTGAGTATCGATCCGTGGTGGGAGACAGCCTCGAACTTCTCAGCAGCCTCGGGAAGAACTTCTTCGGAAAATTTAGCCGAGATTGCTTTCAACTGGCGTGCGGTGACGATCAGGACTCGGCGGAGATTCGTGGACAGCTGTGGCACGCCTTCACCGATCAATCGAACTTCGCCGTTTTACTGGCTGCGGCCGCTGTAGCCTATGGAGGGTGGTCACCCGCGCTCGCGACGGTGGGCGCGTTGTTGGTGACCAAATTAATCGTGAAGAACGCCAAGGAAGCCTTATGTGAGGAATGGCGGAAAAAGCTCCCTGTCGCGTGAGAGATTTCTTGCGGCGATGACATCTGCCGAGTCGAACGATGACTCGATCGAAAGTGCTCGTCAACTCTCGCTCCTGGGGCAATCCTGGCTGAGCGCTGTCAACGATGGTGTCGAGAGTAATGTTCAGCCTGCAATCGATTGCTTCACCCAAGCGTTGGCGCGATGCAGCAAGGACAGCGATCCCTTTCGCTGGTCGAGCGACCATTATCATCTCGCTGCGGCAGAGTTGTTACGAACTCCTGAATCGGAGGCGGATGTCGAGCGCGCTGTCGTGGAGCTGCGACTGGTCCTCGAATCACCTTCAGGTGCGACCGATGCGATATGGGCGTCAACCCTCGGTGCCCTGTGCGCCGCCCTCCGCAGGAGTGCACTCTTGGGACGTAGGGGCTACAACGAGGTTTTGAATATCTTGCCCCAAGCGGTGAATTCCTGGCGCAAGGTAGGTAGTCCGTCCGGTCTATCCAAGGCTCTTCTAAACGCCGGCAATGCGCAGATCGACGATCCCGCAGGCGATCCACACCGGAACGCCACGCTCGCCTCTAGCTACTTCGAGGAGGCCGTCGATCAAGCCGTCCTAAGCGGCGATGGGAGGCTTGAGGCGGCTTGCCGGATCGCTGCGGCCTCGGCCCTTCGCGATCGCGCCGGATACGAACCTGACGAAGATCTCGCAAAGGCTGCCGGTCATCTTGAGCGCGCAGTGGCCATCTACGAAGCCGCAGGCGAAGCGACGGGATGGGCGGAAGCCGCGGCAACGTTAGCGAGTCTCCAGATCAACGAGCGCGCACGGTACAACAGACTCTCTCAGGAGATGGTCCAACACTGCATCGCCATTCTCAAGGAGGCGCTTCGGTACCTTCCTGCCAGTTCGAACGCCTCCTCACGCGCGAACGCGTTGTTCTATTTAGGGCAGGCTTTGTTGGAAGACGAATCCGAACCGGAACAAAGCTTAAGCCGGGCTTCCCAGGCCTTTGGGAAGTCACGAAAATTGCGGAACCGGCTGGGGGTTGTACTGCATCTGGCATGTGCCGAGGAAGCTGAGGCGAACTCTCTCGCCGATAGGTCCGATCCGGCAGCACACCGCCGAGCCGTGCGTCTTTACCGAAAAGCGATTCGCCGTTTGGGCCAGGATCATCCCCTTGAACGATTCCGAATGGAACGAAACCTCGGATTCGCCGAGATGCAAGTGGGCGCGTGGCGCAGAGCCGCTCGGGCTTTTACGGGTGCTCTCAAGACCGCCGAAGAGTCGGACTTCCTTCACTGGGAACGGCAAGGACTCTTCCGTGAGGGCGACGTCGGTGAGTGTTACTCCTACCGCGCCTACTGTGAGCTTCGATTGGGGCAGGTTGCGCGTGCGCTCGGCACGCTCGAGAGTGCACGACAGATCCGTCTGCCCAGTGGGCAACGTCGTCCGTTCAACCTAAGCGCAGTCCTACGGTCAATCAAGGATGAACTCATCGTCATTCCATTCTTCTGTCCTGTGGGTGCTGCGGCTGTCGTCATCCCACCGGGTACTGGGAAACTGGGTCTCGCCAACGTCTTGGACCTCCCGGGGTTAGACCAATTCAACGCCTCCTTGCACCCCAATCGGTCCCGAGGCCGCGTGGGTTGGTTGCATGCGCTCGCTTCCTGGCGAGGGGACCAATCCGCCGCGTCGTTGGGCACTCGAATGAACTTCCTGGATGAGGTGCTTCAGGAACTCTGGGTGGGCTTTGTAGCGCCCGTTTGCGATCCCTACGCCAGCAGTGGCTTGCGGAAGCTGGTCATCGTTCCTCACGGCGGTTTGCAGATTTTTCCGGTCCACGCCGCCTATCGAGAAGAGGGTGGCAGTCGCCGCTACCTTGCTACTGACTGGAGTGTCCGCTACGTGCCCTCGCTTGAGTCTGTAGCCAAGTCCGCGCACCGGAGTTTACCCCTCCTTGAGCGTCCTCTGGCAGTGGGTTTGGGGCGTTATCGTGACCCTCGTCTGCGCAGGCTCGCGTTGGCAGAAGCTGAGGCCTGGACCGTAACGGCCTCTTTCCCCTCCGCCCAGAACGCCATGCGGTTGCATGGATCGGATGCAACCGTCGGGCGGCTGCTCGAATGCCTCCCGAAAGCGGATACCCTCCACTTCGCCTGTCATGCGACCTGGAATCCCGATCCAGAACGGTGTGCCCTGCAACTCTGGGCTGATCGTTCCGGCGCTAGAGAGGAGCTGACGACCGTGCGAATGGAGAAGGAAATTGATCTTTCGAGTGTGCGGCTCGCCGTGCTCTCGGCTTGCGAGTCAGGCGTTCTTGAACATGCCTTCGCACCCGAAGAGGCTGCCGGACTCCCTGGCGCAATCTTACATGCGGGCTGCCATGGCGTCATCAGCAGCCTTTGGGCTGTCCACGATCTGGCGGCCTTTCTGCTATGGTCGCATTTCTATCAGGAACTGCGGCGACCGAGCATGCCGGAGGAGGCGCTGAGGAACGCGCAGCAATGGCTGCGCACCCTAACCGTCATGGAGCTTAGCAGTATCCACTCGCGGTTTCCCGACTTCGAGAAGGTAGTGCAGGCAAGGGTGGCTGCTACTGTTGAGGGACTCGCGGCGAGACAGAAGCCATTCTCCCACCCGCAACTGTGGGCTCCTTTCATTCATTTCGGAGACTGATCGCGGGTCCAAGGAAGGGCGATGGGGACCCGCGAAGACAACCTCCAGCGCGTGGACCTTTTCCAAGACGGGTCAGGCCGCCTGCATGGGAATAACTTCTCCAAAAGGGGCATGTCTCCCTCCAGTCGAAGCCCAAAGGACCGGGTAGGACGGAGCCGATGCCGGAAAGCTCCCGTACAAGTCCGTGAGAAAGACCAACGTCTGCGGCACAATCCCATGCTCGTCGAGCCAGTCGAAGCACGGACCAAACTCGGTACCGCCGCCCCCTGCCGGCTGAAGGTCCACTCGTTGACCTGCTTCGAAGGTATCTACCCTTTGCACGACCGCGTCGAAGTAGAGGACATACACGCGGTCGGGCCGCTGGCCTTCGAGGATGGAGTGAATCTCAGCTTCAAAGAGGCTAAGCTGCCGGCCGTTGACCGAGCCAGAGCAGTCGACAGCGATCGCGACCTCACCGACGCCCTCCCGTATCACCCCCGGCAGATAGAGACCTGCCCAGATGTGTCTGCGGTTCGGCCGCATCCAGCTATAGTCGGCCGGAGTTGTCTCGGACCAGAGCCGACGCAGCATCTCCCGCCAATCGACGGCGGCCTCAGCGGCTCCCTCTAGTGTTCGGCCCAAGCCAGCCGGAACTTTTCCGGCCTGCTTGGCGAGCGTCACTGCCTGGTTGACCGCGACACTCCATTCCCTCGCCTGCTCCTCGGTCCCTGGAGTTTCGTCATCCGGAGGAGGGGCATCGAGAACTTGTCCAATGCCGCCCTCGGTAACCGGTGCCGACGGCGCATTCGATTCGCTCGGCAATGCCGGCCCGTCTCCCATCCCGGCGACGGGATCACCCTCATCTCCAGCCTGGGGTTCCGCCTCCGTTGCCAACGTGTTGTAGATTTGCTCGGCACTCATCTCGCGAAAGCGATCGTCGAGGAGAACGCCCTCGGGCAGGCTGAGGCCTGCATCGACCAGCAAGGGATTGATGGCGTAGTCGCAGGCCTCGTTCCACCGCCTGGGATCGCGCCCGGAGCGGCGTACATGGTGGTGCAGCGCAGGGTGCATGACTTCATGGGCGAGCACACCACAGAGCGTTGCCCCGTTTAGATTGCCAACGAAATCGGGATTGTAATAAAGCGACACGCCGTCGGTCGCCATCGTCGCAATCGAACGGCTCTCCTGCCCCTTCAAACGAAATAATAGCGAGCCGAAGAAAGGGTGGTCCAGAAGGAGCGCGGTGCGCGCCTTCTGGATGCGGAGTTCGGTGGTTGTCATGGCTCTCATGCGGCAGGCGCCTCCATATAAGCGGACATGTGGGCGAAGATGCTCTCTACCGTCGGGACTTCTCCGGCCTCAGTCGGGATCGCCGCCTCCCGATCCCGTAGCACTCCATCCATTTGCGCGACGATGTCCGCTGCATCGCTCGCGGCAGTGACGCGGAGGAGATCGTGCTTCTTGAGGTCATGGGCGGTATGGTTGCACAGCCGCTGCCGGATCTGCTCCGCGAAGCGGTTCAGATCGGCATCCCCATTGACATTGAGGCGGGGAAGTATCTCCACCAGATCGAAGACATTGGTGACAAGCGAAGCGTGGAAGCGCGATTCGGGCTCGTTCAGGCGGTCCACCATGTGGGAGACAACCTCCCGGAGTCGCTTCCAGAGGTCTTCGGTTCCGCGCGTCAGCGACTGCCGGACATTGGCATCGATCTCGCGCGAAACCCGAGCCTGCTCCTCCACCGACATCTGTACGCGGAAGTCCGCGCCGGAAGGAATGGGCAGGATTTCGAGCTTGACCCCGAACTTCTCCCGCAGTTTGCCGGCTGCCGGATAGTCCTCTTCCCGAAAGAGCCCATTCAGCTCGGGGCGGACCTGGTCGATGTACTGCGGATAGACGGCCAGAAAGCTCTCGATTCCCTGCTCGAAGGCGGTCTCAAACTCACGCATCCGTGTCATGAGCTCGAAATAGAAGTTCGATGGCAAGAGACGAAATCCCTCATCCGACCAGGGCAACGTGATCCGATAGAAGTATTGCCGTATCTGCCCTGCCAAGGTGCGAAGATCGTCGAGCCTGTCGGCGCCGCGCAAGAGCTGTTTGTTATACCTGCCGGCCCCCTGATGCGCTCCATGCTGGCTGGCGACATCGCGGCTGATCTTGCGGTCGTGTTTGACTGCCGTCCAGATGCTGATGTGGACTGCGGCGAGCATTGCACGTTCGGTAATCATTGCAGCACCTCTCTGTGCTCCACTCCGAAGCGAATGAACTCCGGCGTGTGGGTAATGGCGGTATCGCGCGCCGCCGCATCCCGGACGGCCATCACGCGCATCTCGGTTGGCATGCGGTCGAGATACGTGAGCCCTCGCGCAACCGAGTTGTCGGTCATGACGCGGCCAAGCGCCGTCGCGATCGCGATCTGCGCCGAGGACTCCGAGGGAACCCGCGCCGTGTCCGGGTCAAGAAGGATCTCGTCGATCGAAGGAAGCTGGCGAAATAGGCGAAGGAAGGCGACTAATTCGGAGGTCGCGGCCGCTCCGACCGTCCCGTCGAGCAGTTGAGCCTCGAACTCGCTAGCCCCCGATAGGAAGGCGGTCTTCTGCCGGCGCGCAATGCCGCTGAGAACATTCGAGGCCATCTCCCAGGAACGAGGGGTGGGCCATGCGTTGGCATCCGATGTCGTGTCGGCGCTATGGAGCAACTCCGGCTTGAATCGAAGAAATGCGACGATCTCCGGCCGCACGCCAGCGTGGATCGCCCACTTGCACCAGTCGTCAAGGTCCGCTTCAAGATCAAGGTGAACGAATCGATTCCGCAAGGGGCGTGGCATCGCAAAGTGAACGCCTCGCTCGGAGGCCGGATTCCCCGCCGCGATGACGACCCACCCTTCGGGTAGAACGTATTCTCCGAGCTTGCGGTCGAGCACCAGCTGGTAGCAGCCGGCCTGCGTCATCTGCGGCGCAGAGGTCAGTTCATCAAGAAAGAGGATGCCCTTGCCCGAGCTTGGGAGAAACTTCGGCGGAACCCATTCGGTCTGGTCCGCTGTGATTCGCGGCAGACCCCGAAGATCGACTGGGTCGAGTTGAACCGCACGCAAGTCGAGAAAGGCGCAGCTCAAATCGTTGGCGACCTGGGAGACGATCTGCGACTTCCCGACGCCGCACGCGCCCCATATATGCAGGGGCACACGCTCGCCAATAAGCGCATGGAGCGCTTCATAGAGCTTGGATGGTTTCATGAATAGTCCTTACGGTGGAGGTGGAGTGGGCTGGCGGCGCATTCATGCACTGTCAGGAAATCTTGAGACGACTTCGCCGTGGTCCGAGCAATAGCCCCTCGCCAACTTTGAGTGAGCACATCTCCAGAGTGGCTTGGGATAAACTGGTTCGCATGAACTCACGAAGCCTCTCGATACAAGCCCCTAAACAGTTCATCGAGTCGCTCATCCAGATGGAAATCGAGGGCGTCAGGAGCGGCCTGCCCGTCCCTGCGAGCAGCACAGTGGATCTTCTCGATGCGCCCATGAATCGGAAGAAACTCGTCGGCCATCTTCAAGTCGTCACGCTTCTCTTGAGCACCGCGACCGCAGGCGTCAAGCTCGCCGAAGAAGTAGGGAAGTTCCTTAAGGACAATCCCGGAATCGTCATTACGATCCGGGACGCTATCACCGGCACTTCAGTGGGGAAGTTTGACAGCAACACCCCTCCGGCGAAGCTGGTCGAACTCCTGAAGATATGATCACTGTCCTTGCATTGGACCCAACTTCACTCACGCTCAATGTTGAACTGAGTTTTCTAGCGGCGACCAGCAACGGCGAAGGTTTGCTGGAAGTATTCCAGCATGCCTATGACGGGAATATTGAGGCGCTACAGCAATCGCTGCGTGGAATCGAAGAACAGTCCTTCAGGGCTCGGGCGGCCCATTTCGCCACATGCGTATGGCACGAAAAGAGACATTTTCTCGATTTCTTGTTGACGAATTACGGTGCGTTGCGAATACGACAATACTTCGCGATCTATGACGACTATTACCGGATAATTGCCGGAGCTCGGCAAAACGGCAATGTTCTTTGGGCGCCGCTGACGGTTTATCTCGACGAGATCCATCGCGAGTTGAAAGGGATTCCTCTTGCGTGGCCGAAGGGTGTCGCTGAGATGATCTCGGCGTCGAGTCGCCTGTTCTCGAATGATCAAGAGCCCGTCCAAGGCAGCGCCGGGGGATCCATTGACTTCGGTGGGGAAGCTCAATTCGAGGCGCTTGCCTGGATCTTTCAAGTTGGAGTATCTCCGATTCTTCTCGGACAGGATCTCGCCATCGCGGCGCAACAGGACTTAACCCTTTTCGGTTCCGAGCAGCTTCGATACCGTTGGGTGGAGCATCTCGCCCGGTCCCTCGGAATCGTACCCAAGGCGGTTGACGATGAAGTTGCTTTCATGGACATCTCGTTTATCGCGCCTCTGCTCTATGCAAGTCTCCAGGTACGAGCTTTCGGTCAAACCAAAGACACACCCCAGTCGCTCCGGTCGTCCACTCCTTCGGCGAGGCTGTCCCAGATCATTCACGATGTGCGGCAATCGGGATTGAAGTGTGGCGACTTGAATGTCATCGAATCGTGGGACTTGGTCAATGCGATTTGCTCGAAACACTGGGGCCGAACGGCATTGGAGGAGATTCGCGAGGACTATGCGCGCGAGGCGCTGTTCCTGGAGCAACTGAACGAGAGCGAATTCACTCCATCTCAAGCGAAGTCGTGTTTCGCGGATTACCATCGCTTGCGGGGAAGACTCATCCAGACGCTAAGCGACACGCCGCAACTGATCTTCGATCCGGCTAGCTTTGCGAGCGACTTGTTGCCCCAACTACAGCCAATACCTATCCTGTTCAACGCCGGGGGCCGGGACGGCAACGTTCCTGAAGGCTTCGATCTCGTTCACGGCTATTACGACAACGATCAGGACCATAGCACCGGCTGGTGGTGGGCGAATAGTCCGAAGACATGGCCTGTCAAAACAGAGCCGTCGGTCGCTCTGTCGGAACGCGAGGATTGGCTTACCATCGCGAGGGATCTGGCTCCAATGGCGAAGATGATGCTCAATGGCCGAGCCCACCGAACGATGATTGGCCCCGAACTCCTGTCTTTTGAAGAGAGGCTCTCCGCGATCGGGATCGAACTTCGGGTCGATGCCCAATTTGCATATCCGCGCGAAGACCCGATCGATCAGATGGCGACGTATTACATCTTATCGGGCAAGAGTTCCCTTATCTGCGATTTCTGTAGGCGGGAGATCAAAAAACCTGAAGGGCGCTTTCTTCAGCCTTGGTTCTTCAGGCACAGCGACATCTTGGGGCAAGTCGCGATTGCGGCCCTAACGCCACCTGGCGCTAGCGAAGATGTAGGGCAGAGGAAGTTCTGGAAAGACTGGACGGCGTGGGCTTGCTGTAACTCCTGCTTCGAGAGTCTCTCGCAAGATTCCGCATTTCAGGCTGCGTGTGATGCAACCTTCGTCTAGCCAAGTCCGGCATACGCTCTGTTAAGTCCTCCCAACGAACGCAAGATCAGTATTCCGCCCTCGTGATCTGACTCTCCGGAATCCGAAATGTTCGTGCTGCCTTGCGGTAAATATATCCCAACGTAAGATCGATAACCCGGCCTTTCGGATTGACCGCAATGGCTACGCCTGTCAGGTACCGCAGCTTCTCGGCGCCCACCTCCATCAGGACGGCCACCTGCCCTTTCGGAAGATGCTGCGCGAGTTCCGCAACCAGGTCGATCTCGGTGTCCGATTCGAGGTCGTAGCTCGGCCATGACCCGCTGTCGTTGTCTGCGCTGTAGATCGCAAAGTAGTCCGGGTTGTTCTCATTCTTGAACACGCCGAGCCCACGCCTCTCTGTCGATTGGAGAAACGCATCGCGATCCTTCACGCGAAAGTAGTTGCTGCGAGAACTTCCATACCAATTCGCCATAAACACTCCTTCTCTGATGGGAGCACAGTGACCATGCTCGTATCGGTTTATTCGAAGAGCGACAATTGCGGCGCGTTCCAATGCCTCTCAAACCATTCCAGTCCGTACCGCGCTTTCGTCTCGACAACCGCGGGGGCTGCAACCAGGAACTCTTCCCTCGTTGGGAAGGCGGCTGCACATCGCTCGCGGTAGGGGAGTCTCCCTGCAGCTTGACTTGCTGCCGGGAGCCCCCCGGGCTCAAGCCGCCTCACTCAGCTCTTCATCCTCGTCCTCCTGGGCGTCTTCAGCGGCCTCGGCAAGGATCTCCTCTTCGTCATCGCCGTCGGCGACAGGAGCCGGAACCCCCGGCGATGACGCCGGCAGGTCGAAAAGATTGGCTGTCTTCGGCGGTTCCGGCTTGGCGGCCTCTGTCGGCTTCGGGATCTCGGGTCTGTCGGCATCCGGCCTTGGCGAGTCTTTCTTGACTGGCGTCTTTGCCTTCGCACGTGCTTCCGCCTGGGCGGTCTTCGCGGCAGCATCCATCTCTTCCTTCGCTCTATCGAGGGTGTTCTTCAGCTGTAGATGGGCCGATACGAAGTTCACGAGGGTGGACGACAACTCCCGGTCCAGTTCCTCTGCACTACCGGTAACGCTCAGCGGTGTTGTCAGCGCCGCGTTCTCCCCATCTTTTAGCTTCTGTGGGATGACGTTGACCCGAATCTGATCTTCTTCGAGGTGGGTGACGGTCAACAGGACAGCTCGCTGACGCAGGTAGGGGGCAAGTTCTTTGAACATCAGGATGTCTCCTTGTGGATTGGGTAAATGAAGGTGTGTTCTTGCGAACGTTTCGACCGTCTCCTGGTCTTCGCCCAGAGCGGCGGATCGATTGCGAGGGCGGTCATCTGACCGGTGCGTGCATTGAAGAAAGCGCCGTGGTGCGTGAGTTTGCCATAGTGGAATAGCTGCGCCAACATCGCCAAGGCGCTCGCAGCGAGGGTCTGGTTGATGAACGGCTCCTGCCGGTCCAGCGCCTCTACGGCTGAGCAACTCGGCAGTGAATCTTCGCCAACCGTATCGTCGGAAATCTCGGGAAATAACTCGCTAACGGTGCGCAGACGTTCGGTCTTCTTGCGATTGCGACCGTTCAGGGGCTGTCCGAGGACGAACTGCCCGCTGGCGGCATTGTTGCCGAGATCGAGCCAGTAGCAGGTGCTGCTGCGCTGCCGGGTCAACGAACGTTCGATGAGCTTTCTGGCGGCGCGCGAATCCACGCAGCCGATTACGATGTCGGGCGTCCTCTCATATCGGTCCAACGAATCCTGGTGAAAGTAGTTCGGGACGACCGACCAGGTGGTGCCCCAGAAAAGGTTGATCCGGTTGATCAGAACGGTAGCCTTGTTCAAGCCGATATCTGACGCCGCAAACGGTTGCCGGACACAGTTCGTTTCAGAGACGACATCCGCATCCATCATGGACACATCAAGGCCATCGGAGTGTCCCCACACGCGCATCGCCTGATCGAGATAGGGCAGGCCCATGACGATGGCGCTGCCGGTCCCACCTGCGCCAACAACCAAGATCCGCACCGGGCGTGAGCGCTGCAAATCCGAGGGAAGAGTATGTTCTGTTCGCATGACGCCGATCCCTCCGCTCACGGATGACATGTTGCTCAGGCTGATACCATCTGCCTGAAGGAGTTGCTGCAATGGCCTGTGTGGTTCGTGATGAGTTGAACCGGAAGATCGCTATATTGGATAAGGAGTCGAACGACATTGGGCAATATCGCCGCGAACTCGACCGCGACCCAGTGGACGGCAAGGTTCTCGACGCGCATGCTGCAGACAACCTAGCTGTCGCGCAAAGGCTCCGAAACGATGAGCTGCGGGAATTGATCTATGTCCGCAATGCGCACGTGCAGGATTGTCCCGATTGCAATGGATAGCGATTCCCTGCTGCCCTGGCCGTCCCTTCAGCCTTCCGAGGAACGTCACCTGCGAGCCGCATATGTCGCCAATTGCCTTACCGTGGATCACCCCGCACGAACTGCCCAAGCGTCTGCGGCAGGCCGATCAGGCTCTCAGAGGGAAATCGCCCACGCGCCTTTGCGAGGTTGCCCCATAGGCCTTCAAAGCCGCCATCGTGCCTCGTCAAGCGGCCTACGTTGGCATGGGTGAAGGCGCTTTCATAGAAGCCGCGCTCCCAATCCGGCATGCTGGCAACAGACGCACTGTCCGGCCGGCGCATAGACCCGGTGCAAACGCGGCCATCTTCGGACAAGTTCCAGAAGGGAGCGACCGCCAATTTGGTTCCGATCATCGGCCGTTTGCTTTCGCAAAGAGCCCGAATCTTGAGGTCTCCGCTATCGACGCGCCACACCAGAGCAGGCTGGGGAAAAACACGCCCGTTGAGTGCTGCACATTTGCCGTCGGCGCTCTCGTAGAACATCTGCCGCCGCCGCGCAGGCGTCCACCAGACAATCATTCGATCGTTCTTCGCGAGAACCGTCTCGGGCAGGATCTCAGCGGCGCAACTGCCATGAAGCGAACGGACAAGCGACTCGAGAAAGCTCAGAGTCAGCGGCTGCGCCGGCCCCAGAACAGGCGGTGCGTCGATGTTCTTCGCAACTTCGTGCCGCGTCACGAAGCTCCTCTGGCGATCTCCATAGACCAGCAAGGCTTCACGCAGCTCGAAGCGATGGTTCTCTCCGATCGCGACTTGTATCTGCATGACGCTTCTCCCATTGCTGTAACTCTTCAATAAGCAGGAACAGTTCGGTATTGAGCCTCAGAAACCGACTAACGATTCGGATTGCTTCCCGTACCTCGTCCTGCTCACGCGGAACGAAGATCACACAGATCGCCGGTTCCGAGCTTCCTTCGAGCATGTACTGGGCTTCCTCGTCGAAACAGGCGGTGATGGCGTCATGATCTTTGAAGGCAACTATCAAGCATGGCAGCGGTGCGCTGTCATAGTTTCCCGGCTCGATGAAATCCCGCGAGCGTGGGAGTGGAAGCCGGGCCAGCCGTTCTATCTTCCGCAGACGATCCAGCCATGAACGGAAACGTCCGAGCCGATAACGGCAAAGAAGCTCCCGGCCATTCGACTTCCTCTGGCGAGAGTCGCCTTCCAAGCTCTTACGAATGCACGCGGGGAGCGCTTTCTCGACCTCGGGAAGCTCACATTGCTCGCGGTTTCCCTCATCCTCGTCTTCGGCGTATTCCCTCATGCGCTCTTCACATTCCATGGCGTCGTCGTGGTTGTAGAGCCGCATTACGCGATACAGCGCGTATGTGAAGGCCCAATAAAATGCCGCTCCGAGACCTTCGGCCTCGTTCTCAAGTGCCTCGATTGCAGGCCCGATCTTGACGTATCCGGCGCCGCTCGACTCAATCGTCACCATGAGCCTGCCGTCTGCGAGCGGAGTGTCATACCCTCCGCGGTCGGCGACATCGCTGATCTGGAGGTGATACTCGACGTTTCGGGTCAATAAGTTCCAACGGTCTTCCCCAACAGTGCTCATAATGGCGTGCTGCACGAAGACCGTGGAGCTCTCGCCGCACTTCTTCCAAGTCTCTGCCGTCCCCAACCCCTCCCGCACGAGAGCAGCACAAAGGTCGTAAAGTAGTTCCGCGTGAAATTCATGCGTGTACGCTATGGGCACATTGACGAGTGAAGGCAACGTCTGGCCGAAAGCAGGGGCCAATGTTTTCAGGCCAATGGAGGAAGCAGTTCCGCGGGCGACGGCAGAGGACGGCCGCCCGTCGAGTTGTGCCTGTCCATCGCCTCGGTCACGGCACGGGCGAGATGGAGAGAGTCTTTGCATTGGAGGTGCCTCACGAGCATTTGACTTGCCTCCGGAGGAGGATCTGTCGCCTTTGCCTGGAACAAGGCCATCAGTTCTTCCGCCGTGATTGCAGGTGTCGACATGGGTCAGCCCTTCGTCCCGATGGCCCGGCTGAAGGTGTAGCGGAGCACAGACCCCTTGTCCTCCGGGCCGGAGACGGATGCGGTAGCGATCTCCGGATAGTTTGGCGTCAGGAGGTCGCGGACTTGTTCCACGGTCAGTTCAGGCCCTGGGTCAGGGATACGAACGCCGTTGTAATAAAACTCCCGCAGGAGCACTTCGGTTTTTAAACTGCTCATCGCTCTTCTCCTTGTTGAACATCGTTCGGGTTGAATTGGTAATCGCACAGGCGATTCCAGAGACGGTTTGCCGCCGTGCGGCCCATGGTGCGTATCAGCAGCTTGCGGGTCCGCGATTCCGGCAAGACGAACGCCAGAAATTCCACGCCCTCGCGGAGTGCGCGTGCGGCCCGATGATTCCCGTCGATGAGTGGCCTCCCCAGACCGTTGGGAAGTGTCACCATGATCCCAGGACCGAGACCGGTCGGGAGATGATCGACGTGCTCAGGAAGAAGGGGAAACACCTCCAACCACGCGGCAAGTGCCGTCGGGTCCACACGGTGGAGCATGGAATCGCGGCAGAGCTTTCGCGCGGACAGCAGATCAAAGTTCAAAGATCCCAACCTAAAGGGCTCTTCGGGGCGTCTCTCTCCTTCAAAGATGAGCGGACAGCGCAAACAGTTGTTGTAGTGACGATTGCGCAACGTAACCATGGGTTCTCCTCGCGCTCTTGCAAGCGACAACGAAAAGCCCGGCCTTGGGCCGGGCATGGATGGGGATCTGAACCTCCGCTTGTCTCCGAAGGCAAGGGGATCAAAGCATCTGAAGAGCAGCCCTCAGCGCTTCGACTTCCTTCGCAGACACCACGGTCAGATCCGGCGAACAGCCGGTGTCATCGGCCGAATCGACCAGGGCTCGGAGCCTCACCTTCAGGCTGTCGTCGATGTAATGATTCGGAGACCAGCTTGGACCCGAGTTCGCGATGAGATCGTCAACGGCCTCGACGAGATTGTTGCTGACGAAAATGCAGCCGCGATCTTCGGGATCGTCCCCCGTCCACTCGATCTCGCCCTCCAGGACGTATCCCAGAGGTCCGAAGAAGTGCTCGATAAGGAGACGGAGCCATAGTCTCACCCCGTGGCGGCTCTCGCCCTCTTCGGGGACGATCAGAGAACCCTCCCCGGCGACCTCAAGCAAGCCTCCATAGCCGGGGAGATCAGGCTCCGCACTCGCGGAGATCGCCGCCAAGATAGGATTGGTCGCGTCTGTCCGCTCGGATTTCGATAACTCCATCAGCGTAGCGGTGTGTTCTTTGCTTAGGGGCGGCGTAACCGAAACTTCTCCTGTGTAGTACACGGAATATCCCATCACCTACCTCTTTCGTTGAATATCTAGAACAAGCTCGCCTGCACCGGCACCGCGGGAGCCGAAACTGGCGCCTCTTCGCACGGTACTGAGCAATGCAAACTTTGAGCTGGAGCAAGATCGCCGGACACGGGCGCTCTATACTTCGCCTCAAGACGCGCTAGAGTTTCTATTTCGGCAGAATAGGTACTCTGTGCGGCGCGGAGCTCGAAACGGACAAGTAGGTTGAGCCCCTTGATAGCCTGCTGAACGGCACGCTCGACGTCGCTGAAGGTGAACTCCGGTTGCCCGTAACAATGCGCCCGCAGCGTGTGCTGCAGGAAGCGCAGACGTTTCTCATCGGAGCTGAACCACGTCTCATAGAAACCTGATCGATCGCAGTGGGCGATATGACCGAAGCACATGGATAGCCGACGGTAGAACTCTTTGCTGAACAGCTCCTGCTTGCAATCCGATTCAAGGAAGTGCAGGAGGGTATTGCCGAACGCGGCCTTGTCGGCAGCCGTCGCGAACTGTGTCGCAACAAAGTCCGAGGGAAGAAAGTTTCCTTTCGGCATGATGTCTCCACGCAAAGAAGAAGGCCAGCCGCAGCTGGCCCTTCTCTTTGCCTTTGAGAAGCCAATCGCTTGGCCTCGTTGGAACATTCTCCCAGTCGCCACTCTACCATTGCTCGCTTCGCTTGAATAGACGCGCTGTTGGGGAGGTACTGGGCGAGGAACTCCTCTGTTATCCAAAGAGTCTCAGCTGCGCCTCGTCAGCCTGTGCGCCAGGCCACAGCGCGGACTTCCGTCGCTTCTTCGTGGTCACATCCGGCTCGACCAGATGGATTCCGGACTGTACCGACGGTTGTTCCGAAGCAATGGCTGTTGGCGGTCCGCAGGTCAGCTCCGGCAGGACCTCAAGTACCGTATCCGATGAAGACGGCGGTGGCTGCAATTTGTCTCGCTCGTGATCCAGTTCGCGCCAGATGGCGTCCGCAGACTCTCCGACCCCGGCCTTCTCAACCAGTTCGCGCGCCATTGCACTCATCAGGTCTTCGTCCGTATCGAGCGACTGCAAACCTTCGCCCGAGAACTTGCCCTCCATCATGAGCGCGACAAGCATCTTCTTGCCCATCAGACGAAGGCAGGTCTCCTGCATCGTCCCTGCGTACGTAACGAATTTGACCCGCACCGGGAATCTCTGGCCAATGCGCCACGATCTCCGACTCGCTTGACGCAACGTGTGCAGGGAGTAGCCAGTCTCGTAGAAGTAGAGAGTCGGAAATGCCAATAGATCGAGACCTGTCTCGACTAGCTTAGGATGGCAGACGACGACCTCGACCCCGGCCTTCAATTGCCTCTCGTACCAATCCTCTCGTTTGTCGGTCGGAACCGAGGACCGGAGGACGGCAACGCGAATCCCCTCTCGACGAAGGATCGACTCTAGCCGTAGCGTTACATCCTTTTCTCCGGTGTACGTCGCGTAGATTTGGCAGCGCCTCCCTTGCCGCAATTCCTCCTTGATGTCGGCGATCAACGAGCGTTCTTTGGCATAGAGGGGTTCCTGGCTGAGGTTCACCGGCTCCGTCACCAGAAACCTCACGACCTCCTTTGTCGCCGGATCGAGGGCTCTCGCCCAGATTTGATCGAAGTCGTAGGGGTGATCGGGGTAAAGAAGGAGCGTATTGAGCAGAATGCTCATGAGGCTTTTGTTACCCCGATGCGCTTTTATTGCGCCTCGGATATCCTCCTCCAACTGCTCGTAGGCCGTCTGGAGAACTTCGTCCATCTCGACCGAAATGACGCTTTCATCGTAACGCGGTAAATTGTCCGAGATGTCCTCAAGCGAAAGAAACGCCGTCGTATTCATGAGGAACTTGCCGAACAAAAGCGGCGACGCCCCCGGCTTCCGAAGGATCTGGATTGTCCTCTTGGTTGACCGTGAGCAGGCGTTGTCCGTCTCCCTCACCTTCTCGATGGTCTCAAGCACTCCGTACTGCTCCTGAAAGTCGCGCCTCCCCTGCCCTCCATAAGCAAACCCCTCACGCACCATCGTTCGCGGTTCCATGCGGTAGAAAATGTTGAAGAGATCGTCGGCATAACCGCCCATTAAGGTTCCGGTGAGGGCGATCAGTCTTTGGGCCGCCCGTCCTAGAACGCCGAGGCTGTTCCCTTGGGCTGTGTCCCCGGCAAGCTGGTGGAGTTCATCCGCGATGGCAAAATCGAACCAACCACCCATGTATCGGCCAATGTACTCGATCGGTGCCATGCGCTGGATGCGGCCACGGTCTGCCTTCCAGAGTGCCGAGAAACGCAAGTTGCCCCCATGCTTGCATGCCAAGATCTCCGAGACCTTGACCTTGTCGGTGAAGTCGAGCCGCGTGAGCTTCTGCCTTTCGGAATCGAGGATTGCCAGTCCCGAATCCGGGTTGACCAGACCGCCGCAGTTCGGACCGGACTTCGCCTGGAGGAAGGCATGGTCCCAGAAGTAACCTAATTTGCCCTTATCCTTCCCGGTGATAAAGAATACGGGTCCCGGGTAGCGACTGCGCCACTCCTTGCGTCCCATACGTCGCAACTCTGCGAGAGTGAAGCGCTTGCCCTCGTAGATGGTCCTGCCCTTGCTCAGCTTGACCTCACAGATGCCGTGCGGCTTCTTGGGATCCCCGCCGTTTCGCATGTCCTCGATCAAGAAGGCGCGTGCCCGAGGAACGGTCAACAAAACCTCCCGCGCCCACTTATGCGTAATATGCGATGGACACATCACGATCGTGGTGCTGGGACGACCAGCCGCAAGAACATGGATGGTGCCGAGAGCCATGAAGGTCTTGCCGGCGCCACATTCGGCCACGATGCGTGCAGCCCTGGCATGGCGCAGATACTTCGCGGTTCCTGTGATTGCAAGCGCCTGGGCCGGAAGTGCCTTGCGCAGCAGTTCGGCAATCGCCGGCGCGACCGGATCTTTGGTGCTTTGAAGAGGAGGATAGGTTTCAAGGATGCGGGAACCCAACTCCGCCGCATGGGCACGCAGGTAGTCGAACGTGGTTTCCATGGGATGCACCTCGAAATCCGGGTTTGTGACGAATGGGGGCCGAAAAAGGTAAAGGGCGCTCAAGGAGCGCTCTCTAGGACTTAGGAGTTCGGCACCATGATCTACAAGCTAGGCGATGCCTGCGGACAGAACGTCCTTCAACATGAAGCGTGGCCAGCGAACCGGCCCATTCGCCGCCGGCAGCCGCAGTTGCTGACTGCGCAGGCCGCCGCCGATCCACTCCAACACTTCCTCGCTCGTAGCCGAAATGAGTACAGGCCGGCAACCGATCCCGTCGATCTCCGTGACTCGACCCATTCCTTCGATGACGCCAAGCACATGGGAGCCCCAGGTTGGATCGCTCGGCAATCCGAGAAAGCTCACTATCGTTGCCCACGCCTCGTCGCGCTGATACCTGAGCAGGATCGTCCGTCCGCATCCTCCGTTGGTGTGCAGCTCCTGCGAGACGGCGAGCAGATGACGGACCGGGTACTTGCGATCGGGCAGAGTCAACGTGCCCTTGTAGCACGACGGATGTTCGCCGAGCGACACATCCTTGATTGTGCCGTCGGGAAATGCCAGACTGAAGGCCGCCTTCTCATGTACTGCCGCCGTGATTGCGCCGATGTCGGAGTCATTGCCGAAGACGCTAAGAAGATGCGCCTTCCGGTCCTCGCCCACATAGCGGTCGACCCGCACGCGAATCCGGGTCGTCGTCTTTTCCGTCATGCGCTGATACTCAAGCAGCCCTAGCCTCAGATGTGCATTCTCCATCGGTCTCATCTTCTTTCTTGGCTGGGCTCTCGGTCAGTTTGATCGCCCGCCCATCTGTGTATATCAACCGCAGTTCGTTCGCCCAGCGCTCGCGGTGATGAATGATCTCGGTATCGCCGTCCTGCTCCACAAAGGTCGTGACGTGCTTCACCGACCTCCAACGAGCGATATGGCGCTCATCGCCCTCTCCAAAGACACCGTTGAGCAGCCCCGCAGTGCAGAGGAGCCCGACGTGCCCTCCGTGCAGGGGAGTGATGGGCCGCCCTGTGGCGACATCTTCATTCGGCAAAAGAAATGGTGCAGCCTGGCTCCAGGCTCCCGATTGCGGCAGCAGGTCTTCCAGCAGATCGTACGGAAGGCCACGATAAGTTAGGCTCGCGGCAGCAGACCGCGGAACGGTGTATGGCTCGCAAGCGTCCGGGCTCAATTCCGGCAGATCAGTGAAGCTGCCATAGGGACTGATCCGCTGGAGTTGTAGCTTGTTGCTGTCAACCGCGGCACCCCGAACATCACATCGAGTCCCGAAGACCGCAATCTGCCGGTACTGGACCGATTCTGGATCGGTCATGCGGAAGACATTCAACCGACTGAAGTGTGAGCTCAATAGGCCAGCGCAGTCGTGCAAGCGCTCGAAAGGGATGACCAGAACCAAGACGCCTTCCATGACCAGACACCGGTACACGTGTTCTAGAAACACAGCTTCCATCCGCCGATTGCCAACAGAACCGATTTCGGAGTCGTACGGCGGATTCAGGTAGAGCAACGAGAAGGACTCAGGCTTTGCTACGGCATCGAAAGTATTGCCTTGGATCGTCTCCACGCCTTTGGCGCTTGCAATGCGCGCTCGTTCCGCGTCCAGCTCGACACCATAACAACGTACCTCTGCGTTGCTTGTCACGAGATGCAACGCCGTTCCTTGTCCAACGCAGGGGTCAATGACCGATGCTGGTTCTGTGAAAGCAAGAAGGGCACGGAGGTTCTTCCCTTCACTTTCGGGCAACGGGTAATAGCCCATTTTGAGGCGTGCGACATTCCGCATCGGTCAGCCTCCTTGTCGACCCATGATTGTCTTGTGAAATAAAGCATAATTTGGCCGGGAATAAAGCATATCTTAGACGCGCTGGTGGGAATCGACGAGCTACGGGAATGCCACCTTGGCTGAGATGGAACGAGTCTCGCTGAGTGCCTCGGCTTAAGTTGTCAATCAAGAATCGCGTTTCAGAATGTACAGACCAAACTATTGAAATTGTGAAGGATGGCTACGAAATTCTCTGTTGGTTACGCCATGAAAAATGTGAAACCGTTGCCTTGTCTTTATCAGCAAAGCTACGACTCAGCGACATACCAGGCCCTATGCTCGGACATTTCGTGACAGCGATGGCAGATGGTAACTTCCCACTGGAAATGGCATACGGGACAAAGGCCGAAGGTCCAGAAGGTGTTCCAGATATGACCGCACTTGCAGCCCCGGTGCGTATCCGTCGAAGGCTGGAAAGAGCAATTGGGGCAACGGATGAGGCACCCGTCGGGACTTCGCATCGGGGCTCCGCTCTACCTTCGCCTTGCCGTTCGCGCGATGACCATGAAGCTACGATCCGTCCGCCTCGCGACGCTGGAGAGCCTGTGGGTACCGTTGTTTCCTGCTGCTGATGGACGATGCGGGAACGCCAGCCATGGCGGCGGCAAGTTCGATCGATGCGAACAGGCGAAGATCATCGTCCGGAACCCGGTCGAGAAGCTTGGCTGCATCAGGGCCGAGGCGCTTGCCAACTTGATAAAACAGCGTGCGGAATGCGCCTGTAGAGGGCCAGTATTCTTTGGGCGCATAGTTGGCCGTTTCAGGGGATGTGTCTTCGCTATACTTCTGAATTGCGTCTTCGATCGACGGGCCGAAGTCGCCGTTTCGAATCGCGTCCATGAGCCTGCGCTGACGGGGAAGGTCTTCGGGGTTGCCCGCGAAAATGAATCCGCCATCGCAGGTTGCGCCTTCGGCCTTGCGGCGTGCCGCTTCTGCCTCGGCTTCTTCTTGCATTGTCTGCAATCCGTTGGGATAGCAGCGTGCTGCTGCGGAAAGCTCATCGAGCGAGTTGATCAGTGATTGGGCCAGTGCGGGATCGAAGTGGCGCATGACGTGCAAAATTTGGAACAGAGTGTGCTGGCGGTGCGAGGAGAAGTGGATTTCATTGTGGTAGTCGACGGAGGTTCCGGCGTCTGGTTCCTCAGTGGCTCGCGCTACGATCGCTCGGGCGACTTGGAGAGCTTCTTCTGGCGGGAGTTCTTTCCAGCAATGACCGAATAGCCGTATGAAGTTATCACTCTCGTGAGGATGAGTGCCGAAAGCGCGCTGGCGCCAAGCCTCGACTGCAGCGCGAAGAAGCGTCATCCGCCGAACCGCCGAATCGGGGATTTTGGGATCGAGTTGGTGAAGGACATTTCCTACCATTGAGAATGGAAAAGATGCGGTGCCTTCGTGGGAAAGCACGTAGTGGAAAGCGGCGTCGACGTGGCCATGGGCGAGCATGGCCTGGACGATTTGGAAGGTTGTATGGTGCTCGTGCATGTCAAAGCTGTTAGCTGGGATTTCTGCTAACAGGGCTGGATCTACAGCAGCGGCGACTGAGCGCGCTTCTTCAAAGTGATGCTCGCGATTCGGGCTTGGGAGGTTACGGATGATTTCCAGAGCTTCGAGCAGCGACGTTCGCGCCTGAGTTGCATTTGCAACTGATTCTGCGCGGGCAATCCACAGAAGAGCGGCGGAACGCATGGAGGGCTCGGCCTTCTCGGCTTGTTGTCGCGCATTCTCCAGAAGATCGTCTGCCATGGCGTCAGTCTAGCTCCTTCAGCCCGCATTTGCATGTAAGTTCTCAAGGAGCGCAAAGCGCCAAGTCACTCAGCGAGACTCATTCCATCTCTGCCAACGTGGAATTCCCGTGGCTCCTCGGCCGATTCCCACCAGCGCGTCATTCTGGCCGCCGCGCTTGCCCGGCCAAGATATGCTTTATTCTCGACCAACTTATGCTTTATTTCACATGTCTGGAATTCAATAGCTGAGAATCTACCGAGACCTTGGAGCGGCCTCAAGTTCTATGGCATGGAGCAATAGCGCTTCTCGCAAATCGGGATCGTCTGTAGCCACGATTTGGCATTCCTCGTTTTGAAGAGAAACTGGTTCGAAGAGAGCCCAGTTTTCCAACGACTGGCCGTATCGAGAGCGATAGAAGATGCCGGCTGCGCTCATCCGGTAAGCCTCCCGAGAGGCAAGTTGCGTAATTCGGCGTGGTTCGGCCATCAGTAGCGCACTGACATCGATATCCTGCATCCCAAGACCGAGCGCTTCGGCGGCCAGGCTGCTCCGCAAATAGCTCACCCATTGAGCCGCATAGATATCCGCGAACTCGCCATCAACATTCGCTGTACCCATGGTGCGCACCGCGAGCCAGTCCCGTGGCACCACCCCTAAAGGAAAGTAGTCATCTGGACCCTCAATCGAGTTCAATTCTGCGAGAAGCGATAAATCCGGTCGAAACCTCGCAAGCGTCTCCATAAAACAACCGAGCCGCTGAGATGAAGCATAGAGGACACGATAGTATCCGTCGGGATCGTCAAACCGATTGCCGAAGGTGCCGTCCTTCTGGACGAACGACCAAGGTGGAAGCTGCCATGGGTCGGGACGTCGACCGAGACGGTAAATGGGCACGGAACATCTGCGAACTTCAAGACCAAATTCCATCGTTTACGCCCCGGCAAGAAAGGCGCGCGCCGCGCTCAATACGGCTGGCGCCACGGTATCGATGTCATTCTCTCGGAGCAACCGCAGCGGAACACGATCTCCAAGCTCAGGATTGACCCCCGTCAACCAAGCCTGGACCACGGCCGGCGAGTCATACTCTGCCAAGGTGCGCACCAACTGGAAAGCAAAACGCAGCCGTACTTCGGCATCCCCATACATTTCGCCACCGGCAATCCAACGATCCAAGCCCCGAGTGTCCTTAACTCCCCCGACGTAAGCAGTGAGCTTACGGCCAATGATCTCCACAAGCTTCGATACGACCTCTGTTATGGGCAGTCGCAGCGCCTGTTGGTGAGCGGACAGATCAGGTCTTGGAGCGGATAGCGTCGCCATCGCAAAGCCTCTTTACAAACTACCATCCAAATATCGCATGAATCACGCCTAAAAAGCAAGGCAACTCCATCCAGCACCCTGAAGCGATGGGAACTGACTATGCTGCGATAGCGGCTGTGGGAGCTGGCGTCGGCTCCCACGGTCCGCCGAATACATGAGCAAGTTCCATGATTTCCTCCGAGCCACAGAGACCGCACCTCTGACGAGACGACGTAGAAATCATTTCGCAGTTCTCGCAGTAGACAGCCCGCTCCAGCGGAATCGAGATCAGGCCAGGCTCTTCACAGATCATCGAGACGTTGCGCATAACACCTCCGTTCACTTCGAGGGAATCGCGTTTACGCGGCGAGTCGCGCCGCTACATTCTCAAGTTCCGCCACCAGTCGCTTGAGGTCTTCGAGTCGGGGAATTGCGGTCATCGATACGATGCGCAAGCTGTCCATCACCGCGATGAACTGTCCCTCTCCTACCTCCTCGGCCAGCAAACCAGCCCGTTGTATTCCTCGCCCAGCTCGCTCCATCGCCGCCACTACATCCTGCTGAAGCTGAGCGTTCGGAATGCCATTCGCCCTGTCAGTATGGGCAATGCGCCAGAGAATCTCTCCGTAGATCGAATCACCCAAGAGACAACGAAAATCCTCAATGTTCGAAGTCACTGCTTGATCGATCGGGCCAGGCTGCGCCGCGATCGACCGAGCCGCTCTATCGCGCTGAAGTTCAGTGATCGCTCTGGGAAGCGCCCATTTCGGGAGTTCGGGGTAATGCAAAGGCTGGCGATATTCGTTGAGGGGAACCCACATCTCCACGAAGTTATAGAGATAACGACCCAGACCGAAGCAGGAACAGGCGCGTTTGAACGCCTGAGCCTCGGCACTCGTCATTGCGTTCTCCTCGTCCGCCCATTCTTCCCCGCTGCCGGTGTGCGAGCCCAGTCCATGAATCGTCAATGCACAGGTGACCAGCACCTTACCCGTTTGGATGAGCTTGTCCTTCTTCATCCTGGTCACCGATGACATGGTCGTCACGTCATAGCTCCGGGTCCACCCACACGGGGTGACTACCTTATTGAGCCGGTCGGTGTATGCCCTCGGATCTGCGAATGCGATCACGGCTCCGCGACTCCCGTCCCGCGAAGTGTGTGTCACTCGCCACTTAATCTCGGTAGGGTCGAACGGTTCCTCGATTTGAGCCAACCGAACATTAGGCTCCAACATCGTCTTTGCTTCTTCCGTCGCAGTCGTCATCGCCGTGCCTCCTAAAAGCAATGAGGCGCTCCGCAGAGCGCCCCCGTTATCGTTTCAACGAAGCCGTCAGAATGGGATGTCGTCGTCGGTGATTCCTCGATCTGCATAGTCGTCTGTGCCTGCGGCACGAGACTGCCGAGAGATCTTCCCCGAACTACTGGAAGGCTCGCCGAAATGGCCCGAATTCCTGCCACGCTCTTCGGAAGGGCCGCCTAACAAGGTCAGTTCGCTGATGAGGATCTCGGTTTTATACTTCACCTGACCCGATGCCTTGTCGTCCCAAGAGCGCGTTTGGATCTTGCCCTCAACGCAAAGCTGGGACCCCTTCTTGACGTAGTCGCGGACGATCTCAGCGGTGCGGCCAAACGCGACCAGACTGTGCCACTCCGTTCTGTCGCTCCAATTCCTTTGCTGGTCTTTCTGCCGGTCGGCAGTCGCGAGCGAGAACGATGCGACCGTCGTACCGCCGGTTGTCGACCGCACCTCGGGGTCTTTTCCGACGTGTCCAAGCAGGAATGCTTTGTTAACGCCCTTTGCCATGGTGATACTCCCTTCTGTTGATTTCAGCGGAGTGCCTCAGACAGCGCCTCCACTCTTGAAATCTCGATATACCTGTCAGGCGCGTATCGGTAGAACTTCCCGGATGTGCCACAGATGTTGAGATACCGCCGCGTGTGTCGATGCTTGTACAACTCGATGTCACCAACCGTGCCCATATACATGAAGTCCTCGCAGTCCTCCATCGACAGGAGAGCTTCGAGAGGCTCCCAGTTCGGCTCGCCTACTTCAAATTTTGCTTGATTCATGACACCGCCCCAAGGCCGGCAGGCGGAACACCAAGATGGGTGTGTTTACAACCGATACAGCAAACGGCCCCCGTGATCTTTCGGATCGCGTCCTCAAAACGGTCCGGCAGTCTTGCCATCTCACCACTACGGTTGTAAAAGATCGGAGCAAGTTGTCCACGAAAGCCACGGTTCTCTTCCTTCCACAGATCGACCGAAAGGCTGCCATCTTGACCACGAAAGAGAATCTTCGACGAGACGACCGGACGGCCACGCCCTGGAACAGACGATAACGTGTGAAGAGTTATTGCAAGTTCGTAGGTCCGAACCGTCCTTAGCATCTCTATCCGCACGAGGGATTCCGCGATGAAGATGGCGTGCCGCCCATTGACTGCGATGGTATCGATCGACTGTAGCCAAGGCAGTCGCAAACCATCGGGCGCGACGAACGAGCAAGCGCGTCCCATATCGACGACTGCGCCGCCGGATTCCACGCCCCGCAAGACATAGCGCCCCGCGAGATTTTGATGTTCGACGGATACCGCGGGTACGCAGTAGATGCCGCGCTTCTGAAGGGCCTTGAGCGCTGCCGCCGGCAAGGAAAGCCCATGAAGAGCGTAAGGAACCCGACCAACGGGAGGCTTTTTCGGTTGAGCTTTGGATGCCATATCGTCCCTACGCCATCATGTTTTTGCGGATCGGTTGGCCCAGGGCAGACCGAATGTCTTCCTTCGTGCAGCCGGCCCGGCAGATATAAAACCTCGGATCGCAAATCTTGATCCCAAGATTGTCGCGTGACCGGTCTCGCCCAGCCTTGGCACAGGAAGGACATGGTGCTTTCCAGTTTCGACTGTCCTGCTTCCCTGTTGTCTCCACGTAGTAGAGGATGCGGAACTCGCGACGACCGACTATCGGAACCCGAGGAATGAATGGAACTGGCTCGGGTGGACGGTAGGCCAGCGGAAGTTCCATCCCCTGCGTGAGCGATTCGAGTTCGGCTGCGGTGAG
>Ga0302310_10000551_pt1 | contig 34778 bp, 29 predicted proteins | sample III_Palsa_N1_2_FD_200451 | JGI IMG/M metagenome (GOLD analysis project Ga0302310, IMG submission 200451) | Peat permafrost microbial communities from Stordalen Mire near Abisko, Sweden - III_Palsa_N1_2 | ecosystem: Environmental > Terrestrial > Soil > Palsa > Peat permafrost | place: Sweden...
TCGACGCTCGGCGTGTGGCGAAGGTCCAGCCCGTAGATCTGCAGGCGATCGCTCCACTGCGCAAAGTCCGGCTCTTCGGCATAGCGTGCGGCCGAGTCGCGTGGAAAGCGCGTGGTGACAATCAGCTCGGCGCCCGCGCGCAGCAGTTTCAGTCCCGCCTGATAACCGATCTTTACCCGGCCGCCGGTGAGCAGCGCCACGCGTCCGCGCAGGTCCACCAGTTCGGTACGCTTGGCGTAATTGAATGCGGCGCAGTCGGGGCACAATTGGTCGTAGAAAAAATGGATGCTCGAATACTTTTTCTTGCATACGTAGCAGTGCTGCGGCTCGATCGACTCGCGCGGCTGTGCGGCATCAGCATCGGGATTCACGTCCTGCGCGTCGAAGCTCTCCGGTGCAAAAACGCTGGGCGTACTGAACACCGGCTTGCGCCGCAGCGCACGGATGCCGGTCTGGTTGAGCACCGTGTCGTCAGCCCGAATCTTCGACGCGTAATGCGCCTTCTGTTTGGCTTTCAGCTTGACCCGGCGTGTCGCCGGGTCCGGGTGGTAGACGTTGGCCACTGCCTGATGCAGCCGGCCGCGATCCTGCGCCGGCAATTCCGCCAGTAGCAGCGGGTCGGCAGCCAGTGATTCCAGCAGGGCAGTTGCTTCGCGCAAGCGATCCAGCAGGGCGGCGCCTGCAGTGTCCTGCAACGGCGGCTTGGGGTTGTTCTCAGTCAAGTTGTTATCCGTATCGAATGGCATTCGGCAAGACGGTGCGATCGTTGATTTAGCATCTGCGCAATCCGCTAACCAGCTATTTTGCCTGTATTAGGCCGCGGCTGCCTGTGCATAGGCTCGCTTATCGAAGTTAGAGCTTGGCCGCACCTGACCTGGCATCGCAACTTACGGATTATTGTCGGCGGTGAGTTGCGCAGGTAACGTGCTTTTCAATCACCGCCGCTGCGCACCTGCGCGTGGCTGATCAGCGCAAAGATGAAACTGCCACCGACGATATTGCCGGCCAGCGTGGGCAGCGCAAAACGCAGTGCGTAGCCGGCAAAGCTGAGATCACCGGCAAACACCAGATAGAGCGATTCGATCGTGCCCACGATGATGTGGGTAAAGCCGCCGATCGCGATGAGGTAGGTCACGATCACGATGATCGCGATCTTGGTTTTTTCGACCGACGGCAGCAACCACACCAGCGTGGCGATCAGCCAGCCGGCTAGGATGCCCTTGGTGAACATCTGCAATGGCGAGTTTTTCATCAACTCCTTGCCGATGTCGGTGAAGGCGGCCTGTGTTTCGCTATCGAACTGCTGCAGATGCAGGATGCCGTAAGCGAATAGCGCGGCGCCAATCAGGTTGCCGATCAGCACGATGCCCCACATGCGCAGCAGCGAGCCGAACTTGCGCAGGCTTGGCTCGGTCATCAGCGGCAGCACCGCCGTCATGGTGTTCTCGGTAAACAGCTGTTGACGAGCCAGGATAACGACGAGATAGCCGAAGCAGTAACCGAAATTCTCGACCAGAAATCGCCCGGGAAAATCACCAAGGTGCGCGTGCAGCAGCCCGCGTGCCAACAGAGAAAAACCCATCGACATGCCGGCTGCCAGTGATGACCAGCCCAGCGCTGCTACGCCGCGCTTTAGCTCATGTTCGCCCTCGCGACGGATGATCTCATGCAGTACCGCGGCGCGCGGCGGCCGCTTTTCCTCGACATCGCCTTGTTCATTGCCGGATAGCGCGAAGCCATCGCCGCTATCGGTTTTGCTGTCGTCGGGTTGGCCGGGTTGCTGATCTTTCACGCATACGCTCCGTGGGTGGGCGTCGTCCACCGAGCCACTGGGCAATCATCATGAATGGCGCGATGTGTCGGCAGTGTCCATGCACCGGAAGCCCTGGAGTTTTACCCGGTCACCGGCCGCTGCTTCGACCGATAGCCGCTCAGCTCATCGCCGGCATCGTGCGCAAAGCCAACGTGCCAGCGCATCGAGCTGAGCGAGATCAGCGTGACAACGATGAATGCTATAGAGAAGTCCATGAGGTGCGGTTCGGGATGGTCACCAACGGCCATGGTCAGTTTGAGGATCAAGGCACCGCTGCACACGCCGACGGAAAGCATCAGCTGCTGCAGCGTGGTGTACAGGCTGCTGGCCGCGCTGGTGCGTGAGTTGGGTACTGCTTCGTAAGCCACGGTGTTGTAGGCGGCAAACTGAAACGACATGAAGGCGCCGCAGCAAAACAGCAGGGTAAACATCAGCCAGTCCGGCCAGCCCGGCCGAAAGAAAGCACACACTGCGTAGCCCAAGCTGGAGAGTAAGCCGTTGACCATCATGCCGCGCCGAAAGCCGACCATTCGCAGCAGTCGTGGCGTGACGCTGCGCATCACCAGTGCGCCAAGTGAGGTGGCCAGAATCAGCTTGCCGCTGCGCACCGCCGACAATCCGAAGCCGATCTGGAACATCAGTGGCAGCAGAAACGGCTGCGCACCCTGGGTCACGCGCATCAGCGAACCGGAGATCACCGACAGGCGGAACGAGTCGATCTTCAGCAGCGACAGATCCATCAGCGGATCGGGCCGGCGCTTGGCATGCCACACATAAGCGAGGCAGGCGGCCGTGCCGATGACGAGCAAGAGCAGGGCGCGCAGCAGGTCGGCGTTTTGCCCGATCGTCTCGAAGCCGAACAGCAGACAACCCAAGCCGACGCCGCATAGGGCAAAGCCGAGAAAGTCGAAGCGCGATGGCTTCGACTCACTGGGGATCTCTGGCACAAACTGGCGCACCAGCCAGAAGCCCAGCAGGCCGATCGGCACGTTGATGTAGAAGATCCAGCGCCAGCTGAGATAGCTGACGATAAAGCCGCCCAACGGCGGCCCGATCAGCGGCCCGAGAAACGCCGGTACCAGCGTCCATGACATCGCCGACACCAGGTTGCGTCGCTCGACCGTGCGCAGCAGGATCAGTCGTCCGATCGGCGCCATCATCGCGCCACCTGCGCCCTGCAGCAGTCGCGCGGCAACCATCGCGGGCAGGCTGGTGGTCAGCGAGCAGACGATCGAGCCGGCGACGAACACGCCAATCGCCACGCTGAAAACTCGTCGCGCGCCGAAGCGATCCGCCATCGCACCGCTGGCTGGAATGAAGATCGCCAGCATCAGCAGGTACGAGGTAATCGCAATGCTCATCGCCGGCGCCGTCACGGCAAAATCGTGGGCCATCGTCGGCAATGCCGTAGCCAGCACGGTGGCATCCATCTGCTCCATGAAGATGGCGCAAGCGACAATCAGTGAGGTCACGCGGTAATCGGGAAACACCGATGCCGGGGGAATCGGCACGCTGGTTATTTCCTCACTGGACAGAGTCAATGAATTATTCCTTGGAACGAACGAGCCCTGCCTGCATGGCGTGGCCAAGGGATGCAGTGGGAGCGGCATAGCTGCACGCCAATCGTGCATTGCAACATGTAGATTATTCGCCTGTAGAGGGGCAAGGACAAGCCGATACAGCTACCCGAATACCTACGGTGCTTCCATGAGTGTAAGGAAGCACTGCATTGATCACCTCTTCTATGTCGAGTAAGCCAATGCAGCGTCTGGCTTGACGGGCGAGTGTCAGGCCGAGGTCAAAGGGCTGGCCTTGGACCAGTAAACACGGCTCGCGAAGCAAGCCCGATCAACAAGCTTCACAACGTCAATCAGCCGGCTTAAAGAGATGGTCATATGCGGCGGAGCCAGACTTTTTCTCTTGCGACCGCTTGTCATTCACCAAGAGTACCGGTGAGGTCCGGTGATGCATGGTGATTTTGCGGTGATTTCAAGGTGAGATGTGGTGCGTGCAAAATGCAAAAGACAGCTCTAGATTCGGGGGCAGAGCTGCCCATGGGAGCGCAGCCAAACGCGTCATGAAGAAGGCGGGTTCAGCAGGGGGCTGGCACATCACTATCGCTTACGATCATGACGCTTCTTTTACTGATTGGGGAAGATTGACATGACAATCGACAGATGTATTCCGTGGCTCGTCGCGGCGGGCCTGATGCTTGGAGGGACTCTACCTGCAGGAGCCTATGCCATCGCATCGGCACCGAAGCCTGCGGGCTACTATCCACAATTCACGCCTGATACCACTCGTGTCAAGGCAACCGTGAGCAACAATCAATTGACGACGCTGCAAAGTGGCCACCTTTCTACTGCGCTGAGCAAGTACGACACTGGCGCGTTATCACCGCTGACCTCGATCGGAAGCATGACCCTGCTGCTGAAGCGCAGCGATGAGAAGCAAGGTGAGTTCAAGGATTATCTAAGTGATCTCACGCGTCCAGGATCTCCCTACTTTCATCACTGGCTTACCCCACAACAGGTCGGCACGATGTTTGGGCCGGCCCCAGCTGATATCGACAAGGTCAAGAAGTGGCTCGCCGGGCAGGGGTTGGCAGTCAAATCGGTATCACCGGACGGAATGATGATTCAGTTCAGTGGTACGGCAGCCGCGGTGCAGAGCGCATTTCATGCGCCGCTGCACCATTTCGTTGTCGATGGCAAAGACCATTTCGGCAACCTCGCGGCGCAGCAGATTCCAACGGCGCTGGCTCCGGTGGTGCAGGGAGTGGCATCGCTGAGCAATTTTTTCCCGAAAGCGCAGCACACCGATGTCGGCGTCGTCAGGAAGGACAAGCACACCGGGCAATGGCAGTCTGTCTCGAAGGTTTCAGCGTCGGCGGGCAGCAAGACGTCGCCTCAATTCACTGTGCCGCCGGGCACGGTTGATACGGCTACCACGTACGACGTTACACCGGCCGACTTCGACCAGATCTACAACGTGAAGCCGTTGTGGACTCAGGGCACGCCTAACCGCGGTGCTGGACAGACAATCGTATTGCTTGAACGTACGGACATAAACCTCGCTGACGTCGCGACGTTTCGCAAGGCGTTCCTGCCAGCGGATGCGACAGGCACCGTCAGCATCGTTCATCCTAATGACAGCGCGAATGATGATTCGTGTGCGGATCCCGGTTTCACTGCCGATGAGGCCGAGGCTGCGCTGGACGCTGAGTGGGCGGGCGCAGCAGCTCCCGATGCCAACATCGTGCTGGCTTCCTGCGCAGATACCGGTGCAAGTTTCGGCCCACTGCTTGCCGCGAACTTGTATCAACAGGATGGCGAACATGGCTTGCCATCAACGGCTCCACCGATTCTGAGCCTGAGTTACGGCGCCTGCGAACTGGAGGACTCCTCCGATGCTATTTATGCCGACGATCTCTGGTCATCACTGGCCGCACAGGGTGCGACGGTATTCGTCTCATCGGGCGACGCCGGGGGAGCGGGCTGTGACCAAGGAGCCCTTTTTGCAGCTAGTTATGGAGCAGCCGTCAACGGCATGGCTTCGTCTTCCTATTCGGTCGCCGTCGGTGGCACCGATTTCAACGATCTCAACAAGTCCAGTCAATACTGGACATCGACCAATCAGGCACTCGATCAATCCGCCATCAGCTATATCCCCGAGCAGACCTGGAACAACTCCTGCGCCAGCGTGACGTTGTATACCTTGCTTGGCTATTCCGATGGTATTGCCGCCTGCAATGACAGCGTGGGTCGCGGGCAGGATTTCCTGCAGGTCGGCGGCGGTGGTGGCGGTTCCAGCTTTCTGCAACCGAAACCCGAGTGGCAGGTGGGCATCTACGGTTCCACCAATGAACTCAATCGCACCCTGCCTGACGTGTCCTTGTTTTCCGCCAACGGTATCTTCGGTCATGCCCTGGTCTATTGCATGTCGGACGCCAATGAAGGTGGCACGGCCTGCGATTACAGCAATCCTGATGACGTTTTCTACAACAGCGCGGGTGGCACATCGTTCGCAGCACCGGCCATGGCGGGTGTGCAGGCGTTGATCAACCAGGCGGTCGGCGATCGAAGCGGCAACATCCTGCCGGCGTTCTACAGCATTGCGACGAAGGAGTACGGTACCAACGGTGCGCCGAACACGGCGGCATTAAGCCAGTGCAACTCGTCCAACGGTACCGCCGAAGGTAGCACGTGCGTGTTCAACGACGTCACCGTGGGCGATATCGTGCAGCCCTGCTTTTCAGGTTCGATCGGCTGTTATTCCGGCAGCGGTACGTTGACCAATCAGTTCGGCATCATTGAGGCTGGCAGCGGCAACTCGCAGACTCTATTACCAGCTTGGTCCACCAATGCTGGTTACGACATGGCTACCGGTCTGGGCAGTGTCAATGTGAGTAATCTGGTGAATGCGGTGGTGAAGTATGACCAGCCCCTACAACGTGGCAATTACGTCGCTCCGGCTGATTTTCTCTCGTTGAATGACCTCTTCACCAATGATGGCTACAGCGATATTGCCTTGGTCGACCCGGTCAAAGGGGTTTTCTCCTCGCTAGCGATGAAGGGCAGCGTGGTGATGTACAACATCCCGACGCAGATCGCCAAGGGATACAGCATCGGTGCCATCGGCAACTTCACACCCACTTACGACCTGCTGGGTCTGAAGGTGGACGATCTGGCATGGACGGGCCCCGATAACCAGCTTTATCTGTGGGAATCCGAAGCCGTTGGTGCTGGTTACTTTGCCAACACGGCCGGCCCCAACTATCCCGCAGGATGGACTTTGACGGGATCGGCCATTACGGACAGCAGTGGTGCGCAGCAGCTCTTCTGGTTCAACGCATCGAAAGCACAGTTCGGTTGGTGGAAAACGGACTTGAGCCTGGAGACCGGGTTGCCGACCGCGGTGATATCGCCGATCACGACAGTGGCGGCGGGTTATGTCCCGGTGCTCGCAGACGTGAATGGCGATGGCTATGCCGACATCATCTGGACCAGCGCTGGCAACAATAGTGTGTACGTGTGGGTCAATGATCAGAATGGTGGTTACGTCAAGCATCAAGTGGCTGACCATGCGCCCGGCTTCACGCTATTTGGTGCTGGCGATGTCAATGGCGATGGCAAGACCGACCTTATATGGACCAACCCGTTCACTCATCAGATGACCTGGTGGATCATGGATGGTTTCTCCGTAGCGAGCCAGCAGACACGAAGTGTCGCCGCGGGCTATACCATGGCAAGCATTGCCGATTACGACGGTGATGGACTCGTGGATATTCTGTGGGTGGGAACCGCTGGAGATGTTTACGAATGGCAGAGCAACGGTAGCGGCTTCGACTCGTTTCGCGTGGCTGATGCCTTCGGCGTTCCGCTGATGATTCCGGCCGGAACCCAGGTTCAAGCCAATCGCCTACAGGGCTCGGCGATTGCCGGTCACTAGTCATTGATATATTAAGCTGCTTGCAGCTTTGATCCCGAAAGGCCAGGCGTTATGCCTGGCCTTTTTCATGGGGCAACGACTTATGAAGCCACAGTGATATTGATATGCTGGAGTCGCTAACACTACATTCCATAAGTCTAATGCCACCTATCACCGAGGCTCCTCTGAAGCTGCATTCACCACTGCGCATTCTTCTGCTGGAAGATGACGAGTTACTGCGTGATAGGGTCCTCGTGCCGAGCCTTCAACAGTTCGGTTTTCTGGTCGATGGAATAGGCAACGCCGCCGAGCTGGATCAGCTTATAAAGCAGCAAAGACCTGACATTGTGGTGTTGGACGTTGGTTTGCCCGATCGCAGTGGATATGACGTGGCGCGACAGTTGCGCAGTACCATGAGCAATGTAGGCATTGTGATGCTCACAGCCCGTGGCGAAACCACTGATCGTATTCGTGGACTCAGTGAAGGCGCGGATGCTTATCTCTCCAAGCCTGTGGATATCGATCTACTTGCAGCAACCCTGCATAGCCTGGCGCGGCGCCTTCAGATGCCGCTGGTGTCAGACAAGAATCATTTCTGGCGACTGGATTCCGATGGCTGGTGTCTCTTGTCACCTTCCGGGGACACCGTGGCGCTGACGCAGACGGAAAGTCGCGTGTTGGCTTCGCTGTTGCAGGAACCCAACAAGGTGGTTTCCCGCGACGCGTTGATCGGTGCATTGACGACGAACATCCACAGCTATGATCCGCACCGGCTGGATTCACTCGTCCATCGCATCCGCAAGAAGGTGTTGCGTGTACTTGGGATACCGCTGCCGTTAAATGCCGTGCCCGGTCAGGGCTACGTGCTGGTTTCGCATTAGGCATGTTCGGTCTGGCGTGACTCTCGATGGCGCTTCGCGGCCGCATGCACGCGCGCCACTAGGGCATCTGGCGCAAAAGGTTTCGGTAGGCGTTCGCTGAAGACGTCTTGAAGACCTGGCGGCGATCCGTCGGTTTCCAAATAGGCGGAGATGAGGATGGCTGGCACGTCGGGCAGCTGCAGACGCAGCTTGCGCAGCAAATTGAGGCCATCGATATCTGGCATGCGGTGGTCGCAAATCAGCACTTCCGGCGCTGGCGTTAGTTGGCCAACGATATACTCTGCATCGGCACCATTGGCTGCCTTGTTAACTAGGCAGCCACTGCTTTCGAGAGCTGCGGCGAGCAGAGCGCGAAGGTCGTCATCATCATCGATCAACAACACATGAACCACTTCATTGGCGGGTGGGAGAAGTGCTGAGTTAGCCAGCGCATGCGTTGTCGGAAGGCTGAGATGAAAACTCGTTCCCACTCCGGGCGTACTCTCTACGCTGATATCGCCACCGGCGCTTTGCATGAGGTTATAGACCACGCTGAGTCCTAGCCCGGTACCACTGCCGACAGGTTTGGTGGTGAAGAAAGGCTCGAAGATGTGCTTCACGTGTTCATCGGTAATGCCGATACCCGTGTCCTTGATCGAGAGAAGTACTTCGGACTGCGTATGCCGGATTAGACAAATTGTGCATACACCGCCATCTGGCATGGCATCACGCGCATTGCTGACAAGGTTGAGCAATGCAAGTTCGAACTGGTTGCGGTCAAAATGAATAGCCACTTCGTTGTTTGGCATGGCAATAACGAGCCGAATCGAAGGTGGCAGCAGTTGATTCAGTAGAGGTCGCAATTCCTCAATGGTCGACACCAGATTAAACGTTTCGGCGCGTGCAATATCGCGACGGCTGAAATTGAGCAATTTGCGACAAATGGCCGCGCCTCGGCGTGCGGCCAGTTCGGTCCCTTCCAACGCATCAACGAGAATCGGTGCATCCTTGCCGAATTCCATGTCCGGCTCATCGATTCTCTCACGCACGCGGGCAAAGCCGAGGATGATGCCGAGCACATTGTGGATGTCATGAGCAATGCCACTGGCGAGCCGGCCCACGGCATCCATCTTCTGTGAGTGCATGAGCTGCTCCTGCACCTGCTCGCGCTCGGCAATTTCCGCCTGCAGCTGATAATGGTCGGCATGGGACTTGGCCAGACTGTTGCGCAGCGCCTGCGCGCTGAAATCGATGATGATCGCGACCATGACGTAGGTATAGATTGTCCCGGGCAGTTCCGAGAAAGCGTGATGCAAGAACATTGGCAAATCAGGAGGTGCCAATATCTCGGTAGTGATGCCCACGATATAGACAAGCATAGTGACGGCAAAAACGCTCCATAAAGCCCTGCGTCCCAGCATCAGGCCGCCGATGATCATCGCCGAAAAAAATGACGAATCATCACGCGTATCCGGAACACCTACTGTCGCAAAAAAGAGCAAGGCAGAGATCATCAGCACAATGAGGTATTGCATGATGGAAGCGCGGAAGCTGCCTTTGCGAATGAGATAGATGCCGATCCAGGCTGATCCCGCCATGGCTACATCGGTACTCAGATCCACGGCCATGGGAAGCTGTGGCCAGGGAAAAAGTCGATTGTGGCTGTGATAGATCAGCGTCCAATTCGCTTGCTGCAGAATGAAAGCCTTGTTGAGAATTTGCACGCAACCGAGGAATGCGAAAAAAAACTGCATGAAAAAAGCATTGCTGCGATCGACGGGGTCGTCTACCGGTATGCGGTTTAACCAGGTTTGCAGACGCTTCAACATCAATCCTTCCTCCGGCCCGAGCTTGCTGCGCCTAAATAGATAACCGTAATGGTGTTGAACCATTTCCCAGTAAAAGATTGTGTTGTCCAACATACAGGAATTGAAGCAGAAGATGACCGCTGTCGGGCCTCTGGAGATTGAACCGGCGTGCGTCCAACTCGCTTCCCAGACTCGCTGAACCGCAGTCGTTTGAAGGTGCCGTGTCAGCCATTGCTTGCTCTCATCAGAAAGCGCAGCGAAACTACCTGCAACAATTGTGTTGAAAATCTACTAATAGAGCCATCGTACGGAAGGTGTTTTTCGCGATTACGAAAAGGCTTTCCCTTCATTTTTTTAGAGAATACTCATGCGTTTGGCTGTTGGTACGGAACTGGTTGCCCAGGCTTTGTTGTTCGATATGGACGGTACGCTGGTTGATTCGCGCCTCATGGTCGAAACCTTGTGGAAGGATTGGTGCGAAGCACACGGCGTCGATTTCGATTGGGTGTTGCCACAGCTGCACGGCGTGCGTCTGGCCGATTCGGTACGCCACTTCACCCCTGCAGGTTATGACGTTGAGCTGGAAATTCACACGATGTACGACATCGAATTACACAGCACCGATGGCATCGTGCCGATCAAGGGCGCGCTCGAATTGCTCGCCAGTCTGCCTGAGGATCGCTGGACCATCGTCACCTCAGCCGACCAGGAGCTGGCGCGCGCGCGGCTGGCGGTGACGGGTATCGTGCCGCCGCCGAAGATGGTTGGCGGCGATGATGTCGAAGAGGGCAAGCCGCATCCGGCAGGTTATCTTGAAGGCGCGCGGCGGTTGGGATGTGCACCTGAGAAAACCTTGGTGTTTGAGGATGCTGTTGCGGGCATACGCGCGGGTCAGGCGGCAGGTGCGCGGGTCATTGCGCTGGCGACTGGCCATCCGGGCGAAATCCCTGATGGGGTTGAGTGGATTCCCGATATGTCGGTGCTGCGTTTTGTTGGCGTCGACACGGATGGCGTGCATCTGCGTGTTGTGGCTTGAGTCAAAGGCAAATTCCCATGCGAATTCTTATTCTTGGTGCAGGTGGTACCGGCGGCTATTTTGGTGGACGGCTGGCGCAGGCCGGTCTGGATGTGACCTTTCTGGTGCGGCCGGCGCGTGCGGGGCAACTGGATGCTGATGGATTGGTTATCCGCAGTCCGCTGGGCGATGCGCAATTGGCCGTGCGCCATCTCACGGCCGAACAACTGCCGGCCGCCGCTCCGTTCGATGTGATTCTGCTGAGCTGCAAGGCCTACGACTTGGAGAGTTCCATCGAGGCGATTGCGCCGGCGATGGGCGAACACACCACGCTATTGCCGATCCTCAACGGATTGCGTCACTACGAGGTGCTTGATCAACGCTTCGGCGCGGCGCGCGTGCTCGGTGGGCTGTGCTTTATCAGTGTGACCAAGCCGGCCAGCGGTGAAGTGCTGCATCTGGGCAAGCCCGCCTCGGTGACTTTTGGCGAGCGCAGCGGCGAGCCGCACAGCGAGCGTTGTGCGACCATTGCTGCCGCGTTTGCGCAGGCGAAGGTGGGGCACAAGCACTCGCTTACGATCGAGCAGGACATCTGGATCAAGTACAGCTTTCTCACCGCGCTCGCGGCAGCTACTTGCCTGATGCGTGCGAGTGTTGGCGTGATCGTCGCCACCGCCAATGGTCGCGATTTCATGGAACGGCTTTACGGCGAATGCATCGCGGTTGCAGCCGCCAGCGGCTCGCCGATACCTTCCACTGCGCAGGAACTGGCGATCAGGAATCTGACCCAGGAGGGCTCGCCCGTCACCGCATCGATGCTGCGAGATCTCGAGTCCGGTCAGCCGATCGAAGGCGAGCACATTGTTGGCGACATGTTGAAACGCGCACAGGCAGCCAGCATCGACGCGCCCCTGCTCACCATTGCCTGGTGCCATTTGCAGGCTTATACGGCACAGCGCAAAGGCTAAGACCGCGGCATCGCGCATCGTCATTTACATCGGTCGACAGAAACAAAAGGCGCCGTATTTCTACGGCGCCTTTTGCTGGCTACAGCTTGTTACGACCGATCAGAGCGCTTCGAAAATACCCGCCGCGCCCATGCCGGTGCCGATGCACATGGTGACCATGCCGTACTTCTGCTTGCGCCGGCGCAGGCCGTGCACCAGCGTGGCGATACGGATGGCGCCGGTGGCACCGAGCGGGTGGCCCAACGCGATGGCGCCGCCGAGTGGATTGACCTTGCTGGGATCGAGGCCGAGGTCACCGATGACGGCGAGTGCCTGCGCGGCAAAGGCTTCGTTGAGTTCGATCCAGTCCATCTGATCGAGCGTCAGGCCGGTTTGCTTGAGCACCTTGGGAATGGCTTCTTTCGGGCCGATGCCCATGATTTCCGGCGGCACGCCGGCGACCGAGAAGCCGACGAAGCGCGCCAGCGGCTTGAGGTTGTAATCCTTGACCGCCTGTTCGCTGGCCAGCATCACCGCGCCGGCGCCATCGGACATCTGCGAGGACGTACCGGCGGTGACGGTGCCACCGTACTGGGCGTTACGGAACACCGTGCGCAGCTTGCCCAGCACTTCCATGGTGGTGCCTGCGCGCGGGCCTTCATCGGCGTCGATCAGCCTGCTGTCGGTTTTGATATCGCGGGTGATGAGGTCGGGGTAATGATCATCCAACTGGAACGGCGTCATCTCATCCTTGAACTCACCAGCGGCCTGGGCGGCGAGGGCGCGGCGGTGGCTTTCCACGCCGAAGGCGTCCTGCTGCTCGCGCGTGACCTTCCACTTTTCGGCGACCTTCTCGGCGGTAATACCCATGCCGAAGGCGATGGCATAGTCCTCGCTGTTGGCGAAGATGGCCGGGTTCATCGCGATCTTGTGACCCATCATTGGAATCATGGTCATGCTTTCGGTGCCGCCGCCGATCATCAGGTCGGCATCGCCGAGGCGAATGCGGTCGGCCGCCTGGGCCACGGCCTGCAGGCCGGAAGCGCAGAAGCGGTTGACGGTCACGCCGGGCACGGTATTGGGCAGGCCGGCCAGCAGCACGCCGATGCGCGCCACGTTCATGCCTTGCTCGGCTTCGGGCATGGCGCAGCCAATGATGGCATCGGCGATGCGATGCGGATCGATGCCGGGGGTCTGCGCGACGATGGCGCGCATGACGTGCGCCAGCAGATCATCGGGACGGGTGTTGCGGAATACGCCACGCGGCGCCTTGCCCACCGGGGTGCGGGTGGCGGCGACGATATAGGCGTCTTGCACTTGCTTGCTCATGAGTTTTGCTCCGTTGCGTCGCGCGGTTCGCGGCGACGTGCGTTGATTTTTTGATCGTCGTGCCAGCTTTCGCCGGAACAACGGTTTCCTTTGCGGCGGAGAGTCAGTTCCGCAGCGGTTTGCCGGTGGTCATGGTGTGAGCGATGCGCGCCTGGGTCTTTTCGGTCTTGGCCAGCTCGACGAAGTGCTTGCGCTCCAGCGCCAGCAACCACTCCTCATCGACCAGCGAGCCGCGCTCGATCTTGCCGCCGCACAGCGCGTCGGCAATGCGCGTGGCGATGTCGATATCGTGCGGCGAGGCGAAGTAGCCCTCTTTTAAATTCGCCAGCGAGGCCTGGAAGGTGGCCGTGCCCGTATCGCCAGCGACTGGAATGGCGCGCGCCGGCATCGGCGGACGGTAGCCGCTCTCAGCCAGCGACAGGGCAATCTTCTTCGCCACATAGAGCAATTCGTAGGCGTTGAAGATGATGATGTCGCTTTCACGCAGCAGACCGAGCTGCTTGGCTTCGAACGCGCTGGCCGAGACCTTGGCCATGGCGATGGTTTCGAAAACCTTTTTCAGCGATTCGAACGGATCGTCCGGATTGGACTTGGCCGCGCGCACAGCCAGCTCATGCAGGCCACCGCCGGCCGGCAGCAGGCCGACGCCGGCTTCAACCAGGCCGATATAGCTTTCCAGCGCGGCTACGGTGCGAGCCGAATGCATCTGGAATTCGCAGCCGCCGCCGAAGGCCATGCCACGCACGGCCGAGACGACCGGTACCAGCGATTCCTTGATGCTCATGCTGGTGCGCTGGAAGTTGGCGACCATTTTGTCGAAGTCGTCGAACTTGCCTTCCTTCAGCAGACCAAGCGCGCCCTTGAGGTCGGCGCCGGCGGAGAACGGTTCGCCGGTCTGCCAGATCACCACGGCCTTGAGTTTTTCTTCGGCCAACTTGATGGCGTGCTGTATGCCGTCGAGCACGTGGTCATTGACGGTATTCATCTTGGTCTTGAACGAGATGATGCCGACCTGATCGTCGCCCAGCGTCCACAGGCGTACGCCATCGTTCTCCCACACGGTGACGCCCTGGTCGAACTTCTCGCCGAGGATGGGATCGGGGAACAGCTGACGCGCGTAGACCGGATGCTGCGAGCGCGGTTTGTAGGTGCTGTCACCAGCCGACCACGAGCCTTCTTTCGAATGGACGCCTTTACGGCCATCCGTGACCCATGCCGGCAGCGGCGCGTCGCTCATGGCCTTGCCGGCCTTGATGTCCTCGTTGATCCACTCGGCGACCTGCTGCCATCCGGCGGCCTGCCAGGTTTCGAACGGACCGAGCTTCCAGCCGTAGCCCCAGCGAATCGCGAAGTCGACGTCGCGCGCAGTATCGGCGATATCGGCAAGGTGGAAGGCGGAGTAATGAAACAGGTCGCGGAAGCTGGCCCAGAGGAACTGCGCCTGCGGATCGCTGGAGGCGCGCAGCTTGCCGAACTTCTCCGACGGATCCTTGATCGCGAGGATGGCGGCAACTTCGTCTGACGGCTTCTGCTCGGACGGGCGGTAATCTTGCTTTGCAGGATCGATTACCACGATGTCCTTGCCGGCTTTCTTGTAAAAGCCAGCGCCGGTTTTCGAGCCCAGAGCGCCCTTGTCGATCAGGCCCTGCAGCACGGCCGGCGCCTTGAAGTATTTCAGCCACGGATCGTCGGGCAGGGTGTCGGCCATGGTCTTGATGACGTGGGCCATGGTGTCTAGACCGACGACGTCGGCGGTGCGGTAGGTGGCACTCTTCGGACGACCGAGCGCCGGGCCGGTGAGGGCGTCAACGGTGTCGAAGCCCAGCTTGAACTGCTCGGTGTGGTACATCGCGGCCAGCATCGAGAACACGCCGATGCGGTTGCCGATGAAGTTCGGTGTGTCCTTGGCGATGACCACGCCTTTGCCCAACGTGGTGGTCAGGAAGGCTTCCAAGCCTTCGACCACAGCCGGATCGGTCAGGCGGGTCGGAATGACCTCGACCAGATGCATATAACGCGGCGGGTTGAAGAAATGCACGCCGGTGAAGCGATGGCGCAGCTGTTCCGGCAGCGCTTCGGCCAGGCCGTTGATCGACAGGCCCGAGGTGTTGCTGGCCAGCACCGCCGTGGCGGAAACATGCGGCGCGATCTTCTTGTAGAGATCGAGCTTCCAGTCCATCCGCTCGGCAATCGCTTCGATCACCAGGTCGACATCTTTCAGATGATCCAGATGCTCGTCGTAGTTGGCCGGGATGATGGCGGCGGCAAAGTTCTTGCTGGCCAGCGGGGCCGGCGACAGCTTGGCCAGGTTGGCGATGGCCTTCAGTGCGATGCCGCTCTTCGGGCCTTCCTTTGCGGGCAGGTCGAACAGTACGGTTTCGACGCCGGCGTTGGTCAGGTGCGCGGCGATCTGCGCGCCCATGACGCCGGCGCCCAGCACGGCGGCTTTCCGGATACGTAGTGGTGTTGCGGTCATTTAGCTTCTCCAGTAGAGCGAACACAAAGCTTGGGGCGGAAGGTGCAACCGTTGCTGGCCGCGGTAAGAATTTAGGATGGTTCTCGGCGTGGACTCAGGCGTTTGCTCAGGGATGGCTCAGCCCGGCTACGGCGAAACGTATAAGGTGTTGCGCGGTTTCCTCGCGGTGCACGGTTTCGCTGACGCCACTTTTGCGCTGGATCATGCCGAAGCCGGACATGGCGTGGGTCAGCGCTCCACTGACCAGATCGATGCGCCAGTAGAGCTCCTGCTTGCTCAGCTTTGGCAGCAGCCGGGTGAACTCGGCGGTGAACTGGCGCATTACATGGCCGTAGTTCTCGGACAGGAACTGCCGCAGGGTATCGTCGTGCTCGGCAAATGCCCGGGCGAGCACACGCATGAACAGGGAGCCGCTTTCGTCGTGCGATAGATCGAGTGCGGGGCGGATAAAGGCAGCCAGCACCTGTTCGATCGTGGTGCCTTCGACACCGGCGACCAGCGCAAGTGCTTCCAACCGGCTGTTATTAAGGGCATCGAGCCGTCGACGGAAGATCTGTTCGACCAGCTTTTCCTTTGACCCGAAGTGGTAATTGACCGCGGCTAGATTGACGCCGGCTGCCGCCGTGAGCTGCCTCAACGAGGCGCCATCGAAACCGCGCTGGGCAAACAGGGATTCGGCGGCACCCAATATGCGTTCTTTGGTGGAGCCGGAGTTGTTCACTTGCACAATCATCCTGTTGACGCGTGTCAGTTCAAACGATCGTTTGAGGATACGCGGAGGGCTTTGCAGCCGTCAAACATCCTCTGGATTTTTGCGACTTTTGTTAAGGACAGGTGATTTGCGAATGGAGTAGAATCTGTCAAACTTTCCTGTACTAAACCCGTAATCCAAGTCAGGTTTAGTTCTTTTGTCGGCCCCTTGTTGGCCATGACAGCCTTTTTGAAACTTTCCGGAGCAGATTCGCATGGCGCTTGAGCGCACCCTTTCCATCATCAAGCCAGACGCCGTCGCCAAGAACGTCATCGGTGAAATCTATGCCCGTTTCGAGAAGGCCGGCCTCAAAGTCGTTGCTGCCAAGATGAAGCAGCTGTCGCGCCAGGAAGCCGAAGGCTTCTACGCCGTGCACAGCGAGCGTCCATTTTTCAAGGCGCTGGTCGACTTCATGATCTCTGGCCCGGTGATGATCCAGGCACTGGAAGGCGAGAATGCCGTGCTCAAGCACCGCGACCTTATGGGTGCCACCAATCCGAAGGAAGCTGCCGCAGGCACCATCCGCGCCGATTTTGCTGATTCCATCGATGCCAACGCCGTGCACGGTTCCGACGCCGTTGACGCCGCCAAGGCCGAGATTGCCTATTTCTTCGCGGCGACGGACGTACTCTCAAGGTAAATCTGCGCGTTCGTGCTTGAACGCAGGGATTAAAAGCGGCCATCCATGGCCGCATTTTTCAAAAAACATGAACCAGGTAGCTATCACTTCATCCGACTCTAAGGTCGCCAAGGTCAACCTGCTCGATTTCGATCGACAGGGCCTGCGTGACTTTTTTACGCAGATCGGCGAGAAGCCGTATCGCGCCGAGCAGGTGATGAAGTGGATTTATCACGACCTGGAAGACAACTTTGAAAACATGACAGACGTGGGCAAGGCGCTGCGTGCCAAGCTCAACGACTCCTGCTACATCGGTCCGCCCAAGACCATGCTCGACAAGGCCGCCAACGACGGCACACACAAGTGGTTGCTGGGAATGGACAAGGGCAACGCGGTCGAGACGGTTTACATACCGGAGCCCACGCGTGGCACGCTTTGCGTTTCCTCGCAGATCGGTTGCGCGCTGAATTGCCAGTTCTGCTCGACCGGGGCGCAGGGTTTCAACCGGAACCTTTCGACGGCCGAAATCATCGGTCAGGTGTGGGTGGCCGCCAAATACCTGGGCAACATCACCCATCAGAATCGCCGCATCACCAATGTGGTGATGATGGGCATGGGTGAGCCTTTGGCCAATTTCGACGCCGTGGTCAAGGCGATGAGCCTGATGCGCGACGATCTCGGGTTCGGTCTGGCGGCCAAGCGTGTGACGCTGTCCACGGCTGGCATGGTGCCCCAGATCGATCAACTGTCCGATGCGATCGACGTATCGCTGGCCGTTTCGCTGCATGCGGCCAATGACGAGCTGCGCACGGAGCTCGTGCCACTCAACAAGCGTTATCCCATTGCCGATCTGATTGCCGCGTGCCAGCGCTGGGTGGCGCGCAAGCCGCGTACCTCGATCACGTTTGAATACACCTTGATGAAAGGCGTCAACGACCAGCCCGAGCACGCCCGTCAGCTGATCAAGCTGATGCGCAAGCTGCCGACCTGCAAGGTCAACCTGATTCCGTTCAACCCATTCCCGGGCACACGTTTCGAGCGCTCCGGCACGAACGATATTCGGGACTTCCAGACCCTGCTGCTTAATGCTGGCGTGCTGACCATGCTGCGTCGTACGCGTGGCGACGATATTGATGCCGCCTGCGGTCAGCTGGCGGGGCAGGTTACCGATCGCACGCGACGCAGCGCCGATATCCGTAAAAAGCAGGACGAGGAAGCCGTGCATGCGCATTGATCGGGCACTGGTGCTGGGTCTGCTGCTGCCGCTGGCTGGTTGCGTGACCACGCATACCGATAGTAATCCCCTGGGTAGCAAAAACATGCCACCGAGCAGCAAGGCGGACCGGGCGCTGGAAGGCGCTCGTGTCCACACCGAATTGGGTCAGCGCTATCTGGCCAGTGGTGATCTGCAGAAAGCGCTGGCTAAATTGACCATCGCGCTGCAGTTCGATCCGAACTATGCCCCAGCTCACACCGTGATCGCTTTGGTTTACGAGCGTATCAATCACCCAGTTGAAGCCGAATTGCATTACCGCAAGGCGGTCGCGCTTGAACCCACCAAGGGCGACCCGAACAACAATCTTGGCTTGTTCTTGTGCTCGACGGGTCGCTACGCGGAATCTTACGGTTATTTTCAGAAGGCAGTCGCCGATCCTCTTTATCAGACGCCGGATATCGCCCTGACCAATCAAGGCATCTGCCAACTGAGAAATCACGAAGTGGTGGCTGCCGAATCGAGCTTCCGTGATGCCATTGCGCGAAATGCGAACAACTCAGAGGCATTATTTCAGCTTGCCAAAGCGCTTTATCTGAATAACGATGCGTTCCGGGCGCGGGCTTTCATCCAGCGCTTTGATGCATTAGGGGCGCCGACTGCGGCGGCATTAAAGCTTGGTTACGATATCGAAACTCGTCTGGGCAACCAGGATGGTGCTCTTACTTACAAGACTCGGCTGCAAAACCAGTTCCCGGACTCGGAACAGGCGCGCGCCCTTAACACTACTGTCAGCCAATGACTTCCATACAGCCTGATCCGATCGAACCCGGTAAGAACACGCCCGATCTTTTCGGGGTTAATTTGCCTGAACTGGACGCGACTTCCGCGAAGACGCCGGCCATAAGTTTTGGTGGCTGCCTGAGGGCCGCGCGCGAAGCGCGGGGTCTGACTGTCGAGATTTGTGCGAGTACGTTGCGGCTTCCGGTGCGCGTGTTGCGCGAACTCGAGCACGACATGCATGAGGGGATCGATTCGAAGATCTACCTTGGCAGTTACATCAGCAAGTACGCGCAGTATCTTGGTATCAATGATGCTTCGATCCAGGTCGAGCTCGATCGCATCAAGCAGATCGAGCCGCCGCTGGTCGCCACGGGCGGTATTTCGCATTCGCGCTTTCTGCTGGATCGTTATGCGACGGCTGCCACTTATGTGGTGCTGACGGCGGTCATCGTGGTTCCGATGATCTGGCTTGGCGTGCGCGGAACCATGGATCGCAGCCTTACCCACCTTGCGCCGCTTGATGCGGCGCCGGTGGCGCAGCAGGATGCTCCAGCGGCAACGACCAGCATCTCGACGGTGGCCAATGGTTCGACCAACAGCACGGCGGTGGCCCAGATTCCCGCGCCACCGCCGACAGTAACGACCTCGGCCCCGCAGGATCAGCCACTGATGGCATCGATGGCGCCTTTCCCGAATATGGATAGTGGCAACCTCCAGCCCGCCAAACCGGCAACTGCTGCATCTGTCGATACGGGAACGGGCAGCCACAGCTTGAGTGTTACCGTGGATGCCGCCAGCTGGGTCGAAGTCATCGGCCAGGATGGCAAGCGGCTTGAGTACGGCCTGCTTCCGGCGGGCAGCAACAAGACCTATCACAGCGATCAGCCGCTGGATGTACGTATCGGCAATTCCAGCGGTGCGCAGATCAGCATCGATGGTCAGCCGGTGGGACTGGATGATTTCCGTCACTCCAATGTTGCCCACTTTCGCGTGCAGATCCAGGACGGCAAGGCCTCTGCGGCCAGCCTCTGATGCCTCCCCGGGGCCGGTTCGAGCGGCCCTTTTCGGTTATGCTTGCGCACTAGCTGTTCGCTTTACGGCGGACACGAGTCGCTTTTTGCTTCCATCTCTCACGCGACCTCGCACAGGGCCGCCGACGAGTGATTTTTGAAGGATGATTCATGGCATTTGACGAATACGACAAATACGAACAGAGCGAACTCGTACAGAAGTGGTTGCGCGAGAATGGTCTGTCGATTGTCGTGGGTATAGCCATCGGTCTGGTTGGCATTTTCGGCTGGCAGCAGTGGCGCAACCATCAGGCGCGTAATGAGAGCAATGCCGCGCAGCTTTACAAGCTCGCGCAGGTATCGCTGGCTGCAAACAAGTCCGATGCTGCAAGCGTGATCACTGATCAGCTGATGAAAGACTACGAAAAGTCCCCGTACGCCGTTTTTGCAGCAAGCGATCGGGCCAAACAGCAGGTGCAAGCCAAGCAGCTGGACAAGGCCGAGGCATCGCTCGATTGGGCTGCAGCCCATGCTACCGATCCAGCGTTGAAGTCGTTGACGCAGTTGCGCAAGGCCCAAGTCGAACTGGCGCGTGACAACGGCACGGCGGCACTGGCAACGCTCGACGCCATTCCAGCCAATACCTATCAGGGTCTGGCTCAGGAACTCCGCGGCGATGTGCTGGTCAAGCTTGGGCGCGCAGACGATGCGCGTAAGGCTTATCAGGCCGCGCTGGCGGCACTGAAAGAGCAGGCACCACAACGTGGGGCATTGCAGATGAAACTCGATGATTTGGCCGTGGCCGGGAAGCAGGGTGCATGAAAGCTGAAATGATGAAACGCGTCTTGCTGATCTCGTTGACCTCGTTGGTGGGCCTTGCCGGCTGTCATTCGTTCAAGAAAGAAAACGTCCAGCCGCCGACACCGCTTGCGAAGGATTTCAAGCCTACCGTGCAAGTGACCCGCGTATGGGAAACCCGCGTGGGCGGCGGTGCTGCCCAGACCGGCGCGCTGCTGCGCCCGTCGGTGGTCGATGGCGTGCTCTACGCAGACAGCACGGATGGCAAGCTCGCCGCAATTGACGCTGCCAGCGGCAAGACGCTGTGGACGAAAAGCACGCGCACCAAGGGTTGGTTCGGCTGGGGCGACAAGAAGCGCAAAGATGCGCTGTATGCAGGTGGCCCCGCTGTCGATGGTGATCTGCTCGCCGTCGGTACGCTGGATGGCCACGTCTATGGCGTGAATCCCAAAGACGGCAGCCCACGTTGGGAGGCCGAGCTGTCTTCCGAAGTGCTCGCTTCACCCGTGATCGTGGGTGATCTGGTCATCGCACGCACCCAGGATGGTCGCATCTACGGTCTGGAAACGACTACTGGCAAGCGCCGCTGGGTTTACGATCAGGACAACGTGCCTCTTCTGAGCCTGCGTGGCAACGGTTCGATGCTTGCCGCCAACGGCGTGATTTTCTACGGCAGCGATGACGGCCGGCTGGTCGCGCTGCGCCTGGACAATGGTTCGAAGCTGTGGGAACAGAGGCTGGCCAGCGGTGAGGGCCGTACCGAAATCGATCGTCTCAACGACGCCGATGGCTCGATTCTGCTCGACGGCGCGGTTCTTTACTCTGCGGCTTACCATGGCAATCTTCTCGCCGTGGACGGACCAAGCGGACGTCCGACCTGGACCCATCCGTTCTCGACCTTCGTCTCATTGGCGCTGGGTGGCAATGCGCTGTATGGCGTGAACGAGGATTCGCAGGTCTGGGCTTTCGACAAGACCGGCGGTGCCGATATCTGGAAGAACGACGCGCTCAAGTACCGCTGGCTGACCGGCCCTGCCGTGCAGGGCGATTACGTTGTCGTCGGCGATATGGAAGGCTACATCCACTGGCTGCAGAGCAGCGATGGTGCCCTGGCCGCTCGCCAGCGTTTGTCCAAGAAAACGGCCATTCGCGCACAGCCGCTGGTGGTTGGCGACACCGTCTACGTTGAAGATGTGAAGGGCCATATCGGCGCTTATCGTCTGTCCGCGCACTGATCGCGGAGACTATGTACTTACCATGCTGCCCGTCGTCGCTCTAGTAGGTCGTCCCAATGTCGGTAAATCGACCCTCTTCAATGTACTGACGCGCAGCCGCGACGCCCTGGTCGCCGATATGCCGGGCGTCACACGCGATCGCCACTATGGCGTGTGCCGCACGGGCGAAAGGCCGTTCGTGGTCGTCGATACGGGCGGTTTGTCCGGTGTCGACGAAGCGATGGACGTGCTGACCGCCAAGCAGGTGCGCCTGGCGATCGAAGAAGCCAACGTGCTCGTATTCGTGGTCGACGCGCGCGACGGTCTGCTGCCGCAGGATCACGTGATTCTCAACGAACTGCGCCGCACCGGCAAAAAGATTATTGCCGCGGTCAACAAGACCGATGGCCTTGATGAGCAGAACGCGTTGGCCGAGTTCGCTGGCTTCGGTATCAATTACACCGTGCCGCTGTCCGCTGCGCACAATCGCGGTACCGAAGATCTGATCGAGCTGGTGCTGCCGCTGCTGCCGATCGATGAGGAAAGTTCGGTCGAGGGAGACGGCGAGAGTGGAAGTATCCGCGTCGCCATCGTTGGACGTCCCAACGCGGGCAAGTCCACCCTGATCAATCGCCTGCTGGGCGAGGATCGGCTGATTGTCTCGGACGTTGCGGGCACCACGCGCGACCCGATCCGCGTTCCGCTGGAGCGTGACGGCAAGCGCTATACGTTGATCGACACCGCCGGCATTCGCCGCAAGGCGCGCGTCGAGGAAGCGCTGGAGAAATTCAGCGTGATCAAGACGCTGCAGTCGATCGCTGCCGCACAGGTCGTGGTGGTCATGATCGACGCCCGCGAAAACCTTGCCGATCAGGATCTCACACTGATTGGCTACGCGATGGACGAGGGCAGGGCGATCGTCATCGCCGTGAACAAGTGGGATGACATGGACAAGTACCAGCGCGATGAGTGCATGCGTGCGCTTGATCGCCGGCTGGTGTTTGTAGACTGGGCCAAGCAGGTGCATATTTCTGCGCTGCATGGTTCAGGGCTGCGCGAATTGATGCGCGCAGTAGTTCGTGCCCACTTTTCGGCGACCAAGGAGATGGGTTCGTCCGAGCTGACCAAAACGCTGGAAAAAGCCTACGAGAGCTATCAGCCACCGTTGGTCAACGGCCATGCGCCCAAACTGCGCTTTGCACACCCGGGTGGCACCAATCCTCCGACTATCGTGATCCATGGCACGCGTACGAAACACATCGCGCCGGCGTACCAGCGTTATCTTGAGAATTTCTTCCGCAAGCGTTTCAAGCTCGAAGGTACGCCGGTGCGTATCGCCTTCCGCGAAGGCGAAAACCCGTATGCGGGTCGCAAGAAAGTGCTGACCAAAGAGCAACAGCAGAAGGCCCGGCGGCGCGTCAGCGACCTGATCAAACGCACGCGCTGAGCGACTTTCAGCACGTGCCGGTCGGCTTCTCGTAGACTGATGGCATGAGCGAACCACTTGACCGCGACTCTTGGCTCGACGCCCTGCGTGAACGCATCCGGGAAGTCACGCCGGCTCAGGCGCTAGCTGAACAAGCACGAGGTGGCCTGCTGATCGATGTGCGCGAGGATGCCGAGCGCGAATCCAGCATGCCGGCCAACGCACTTGGCCTTTCGCGTGGATTTCTCGAACTGCGCATCGAGCAAGCAGAAGCTGATCATGATCGACCGATCGCCTTGCTGTGTGGCAGCGGGCAGCGTTCATTGCTTGCAGCCGAATCGCTGGTACGGATGGGCTACCGGCAGGTGAGTTCCGTGGCCGGAGGCTTCGGTCGCTGGAAAACCGAGGGGCTGCCGATTTCTCAGCCAACATTGGATACGGACGCCATCCAGCGTTATGCCCGTCAACTGAGGCTTGCGCAGATCGGCGAGGCGGGACAGGCTGCATTGGGCAATGCAAAAGTGGTGCTTCTCGGCGCTGGTGGCCTGGGTTCACCGGCGGCGCTGTATCTGGCGGCGGCCGGTGTAGGCCAGCTGACCCTGATCGATGACGACGTGGTCGAGCGCTCCAACCTGCATCGCCAGATCATTCACGCCGATGCGCGCGTCGGCATGGCAAAAACCGAATCGGCACGCATGGCATTGCAGGCGCTGAATCCGCGCGTGCGCATCGTGACCCACCACGAGCGCCTGCAGGCAGATAACGTGGAACGGCTTCTTGCCGGTCACGACGTGCTGATTGACGGGGCGGACAATTTTTCAGCCCGCTATCTGCTTACGGCTGCGTCGTTGAATCTCAAGCTGCCGATGGTCTACGGCGCCGTCGAACGTTTCAGTGGACAGGTCAGCGTGTTCGACCCTCGACGGAAGGATTCGCCGTGCTATCGCTGCCTGTTTCCCGAACCGCCGTCCGCCGCCGATGCACCCAACTGCAGTGAGGCCGGCGTGCTCGGTGTGCTGCCGGGCATCATCGGGCTGTTGCAGGCTACCGAGGCGCTGAAGCTGATACTTCGCATCGGCGATACGTTGGCCGGTCGACTGCTCTGTTTCGACGCGCTGGATATGCGTTTCAGCGAACTGCAGTTATCGCGTGATCCGCAATGCCCCGGCTGTGGCGTAGCGGCGACCTTCGGCGGCTACGACGCTATCGCACGCCTGTGCGCTGCGGCCGGTTGAGCGTTTTGCCGGTTTGACCTACTCAGAAGGCTTCGCTGTTTGTAAGCATCTACCGCAGGCCGGATAATGGTCGACTTTACGCCCGGGGATCTCCATGAGCGCACGCATTCTCGACGGCAAACGCATCGCGCAGGAACTTTTGGAGCGTGTGGGACGGCGCGTCAGCGAGCGCTTGGCGCGCGGGCTTTCTGCTCCGGGTCTCGCCGTTATATTGATTGGCGACAATGCGGCGTCTTCCGTCTACGTACGCAACAAGCGCAAGGCCTGCCATCAGGTCGGTTTTCGTTCGTTCGATCATGACCTTCCAACGGCGACGAGTCAGGAAGAAGTCTTTGCGCTGATCGATAACCTCAACGCCGATCCGGATGTGCATGGCATCCTGGTGCAGTCGCCGCTGCCGGCGCATATCGACGAGGATGCGCTGGTCGATCGGATTGATCCGGCCAAGGACGTGGACGGTTTCCAGGCGATAAACGTGGGCCGTCTTGCGCTCCGTCGGTTCGGCCTGCGTCCGTGCACGCCACGCGGCGTGATGACCTTGCTTGGCCATACCGATCGCCCGGTACGCGGCCAGCACGCGGTAGTCGTTGGGGTATCCAACCACGTCGGGCGTCCGCTGGTGCTGGAACTGATGATCGCCGGCTGCACCACGACCTCGTGCCACCGCTTTACCCGCGATCTTGAAAGCTTTGTCCGCCAGGCCGATATCCTGATCGTTGCCGTCGGCAAGCCCGGGCTGGTCAAGGGCGAGTGGATCAAGCCGGGGGCGGTGGTGATCGATGTGGGCATCAATCGCCTGGATGACGGCCGGCTGGTCGGCGATGTGGATTTTCATGCGGCTGCGGAAAACGCCAGCTGGATTACCCCGGTTCCCGGTGGCGTGGGTCCGATGACCGTTGCCACGCTGATTGAAAACACCCTGGAAGCAGCCGAGGCGCGCGACTTGGCGTCTTGAGTCGGCGCTGCGTCATTGCGTTCAGACGGCAGATCTGGCGAGCATCACGGTGACCCGCGTATAATTCGCTCTTTGCAGCGGGACTTTCGCATGCGCATCCTCGCCGAGGCACTGACCTACGACGACGTTTACCTGGTTCCCGGCCACTCCATCGTGCTGCCGCGTGACGTAGACACCTCCGCCCGTTTCACCCGCAACCTGCGGCTCAATATCCCCATCGTTTCCGCCGCGATGGATACGGTGACCGAAGCCGGACTTGCCATCACCATGGCGCAGTGCGGCGGTATCGGCATCATCCACAAAAATCTGACGCCCGAACAGCAGGCCGCCGAAGTCCGGCTGGTGAAAAAGTTCGAGGCTGGGGTGATTCGCCGTCCAATAACGGTAAGCCCGGATACGTCGATCAGCGAAGTACTTAGACTGACCCGTGCGCACAACATCTCCGGCGTGCCGGTGGTGGATGGATCGAAGCTGGTCGGCATCGTCACCAGCCGCGATCTGCGCTTCGAGCGCAAGCACGACGATCCGGTACGCAACATCATGACCCGCCAGGAGAAGCTGGTAACGGTGCGTGAAGGCGCCAGCCAGGACGACGTACTGCTGTTGCTGCACAAGCATCGTATCGAGAAAGTGCTGGTGGTCAATGACGACTTCCAGCTGCGCGGATTGATCACCGTGAAAGACATCCAGAAGGCCCGCGACAATCCGCATGCCGCCAAGGATCAGCAGGAGGCGCTGCTGGTCGGCGCCGCGGTCGGCGTGGGTGGCGATACCGAACGGCGCATTGCCGCGCTGGTCGAAGCCGGCGTCGACGTGCTGGTTGTCGATACCGCGCACGGCCATTCGCAAGGCGTGATCGAGCGTGCTGGCTGGGTCAAGAAAAACTACCCGCAGGTGCAGGTGGTCGCGGGGAATATCGTTACCGGTGATGCCGCGCGCGCACTGCTCGATGTGGGCGTCGATGCGGTAAAAGTTGGCGTGGGTCCGGGCTCGATCTGCACCACGCGCGTGGTCGCTGGCGTCGGCGTGCCGCAGATCACCGCGATCGACATGGTCGCCAACGCGCTGAAGGACGAGATTCCGTTGATCGCCGACGGCGGCATCCGCTATTCCGGCGATATTCCCAAGGCGCTGGCGGCTGGTGCGTCTACCGTGATGCTTGGCTCGATGTTCGCCGGTACCGAAGAATCGCCGGGCGAAGCGGAGCTGTTCCAGGGCCGCTCGTACAAGAGCTATCGCGGCATGGGCTCGATCGGCGCAATGCAGCTCGGCTCGAAGGATCGCTATTTTCAGGAAGAGGCAGACGCCGACAAGCTCGTGCCGGAAGGTATCGAAGGTCGCGTGCCGTATCGCGGACCGCTGCGCAATATCATCCATCAGCTGATCGGTGGATTGCGCGCCTCCATGGGCTACCTCGGCGCGGCCAATATCGAAGACGTACGGACCAAGGCACAGTTCGTCAAAGTCACCTCGGCCGGCGTCACCGAAGCACATCCGCACGATATCCAGATCACCAAGGAAGCGCCGAACTATCGGCTGAATTCGTGATGGCGGAGTAGAGCGGTTATCTGAAACAGGAAATGGTGAATTGCTATTTCCTGCTTTGTGTTCTCCACGCTCTGACTTGTTTATCGCGGCTTCTACTTTCTTTGCAGCACTAGCCATTCTTCGTTTCCGTTTTTGCCCTGGCCCCCATGACCAATATCCATAGCGACAAGATACTCATTCTCGATTTTGGCGCGCAGTACACGCAGCTGATCGCCCGCCGCATTCGAGAAATCGGCGTGTATTGCGAGATCTGGGCGTGGGATCACGATCCCGCCGAGATCGTGGCCTTCGGTGCGAAGGGCATCATTTTTTCCGGTGGGCCGGAATCCACCACGCTGGCCGATGCGCCGAAAGCGCCGCAGCAGGCGTTCGATTCGGGTCTGCCGATCCTCGGCATCTGCTACGGCATGCAGACGATGGCCGCGCAGCTGGGTGGCGCGACCGAGGCGGCCGATGCTCGGGAATTCGGCCACGCCGAAGTCGACATCGTTGCAGATAGCCGTCTATTCAAGAACCTCACCGATCACGCCGGCAGCCATCGGCTTGATGTGTGGATGAGCCACGGCGACCACGTCGCCGAGGCGCCGCCGGGTTTCGTCATCACCGGCACCACGGATCGCATCCCGGTCGCGGTGATGGAGAACGAGGAAAAGCGCTGGTACGGCGTGCAGTTCCATCCCGAAGTCACGCATACCAAGCAAGGCGGCGCGCTGCTGAAGCGCTTCATCACCGAGATATGTGGCTGCCAGACGCTGTGGACGGCGGCCAACATCATCGACGATCAGATTGCTCGCGTGCGCGCGCAGGTCGGCGACGACCACGTGCTGCTCGGGCTTTCCGGCGGCGTGGATTCGTCGGTGGTTGCGGCGTTGTTGCATCGTGCGATCGGCGACAAGCTCACCTGCGTCTTCGTCGACACCGGCCTGCTGCGCTGGAAGGAGGGCGATCAGGTGATGGCGACCATGGCAGAGCACATGGGCGTCAAGGTGATCCGCGTCGATGCGCAGAACCGCTACTTCGACGCGCTCGCCGGCGTGAGCGATCCGGAGGCCAAGCGCAAGATCATCGGCGGCCTGTTCATCGATATTTTCGATGAGGAATCGTCCAAGCTCACAGCCGATGGCGCGGGTGCGGTGAAGTGGCTGGCGCAGGGCACGATCTATCCCGACGTGATCGAGTCGGCCGGCAGCAAGACCGGCAAGGCCCACGTGATCAAGAGTCATCACAACGTCGGCGGCTTGCCGGCACATATGAAGCTCAAGCTGATCGAGCCGCTGCGCGAGCTTTTCAAGGACGAGGTGCGCCGCATCGGCGTGGAACTCGGCCTGCCGCGCGAGATGGTCTATCGCCATCCGTTCCCCGGTCCCGGCCTGGGCGTGCGCATCCTGGGCGAAGTGAAGCGCGAGTACGCCGACCTGCTGGCGCAGGCCGATGCCATCTTCATCGACGAACTGCGCAAGGCCGACCTGTACGACAAAACCAGCCAGGCGTTTGCCGTGTTTCTGCCGGTGAAGTCGGTCGGCGTGGTCGGCGACGCTCGTGCTTACGAATGGGTCATCGCGCTGCGTGCGGTGGAAACCATCGACTTCATGACCGCGCACTGGGCGCACCTGCCGTACGAGTTTCTCGGCAAGGTATCCAATCGCATCATCAACGAACTGCGCGGTGTTTCCCGCGTCGTTTACGATATCAGCGGCAAACCGCCAGCGACTATCGAATGGGAGTGACCGCGCGCAACAGCGGCACTTGATGGCTCAACGGGGATTGCGACGTACGACCCAATACGTCACATCCTTCGCACCATAACGCTCGGGGTGTAGTTGTCCGCGACTCAACACAAAGGTGCCCCCGGCAACAGATGGCGCGTTTCGCCTTAGCAGATGAGCCACATCTCGCCCTGCGCCACTACGGCATCCGCATCGAATGGATGGGCGTGAGACCCGAGCACGGTATGGGGTCCCACTCACGCACCAGCGCTTCATCGAAGCCGGCGGTAAGTGCTTCTTCCTTGAATGCTGAGAATGAATGAGTTTTCTTGATCATTTTGGTCCAGCCGCTCATCAAGCCTGCTTGTCCAAGATATCAAGGTGCGGGCGCGCCCGTTTGGCGACCGGGATCGGCTTTCGCGAAAGCATCTAGCTGCTCGCACGCGGCCATGATGCGGTTGACCGTGGGTATGTCTGAGACCTCGATCTTGAAAATGCGCATCACCACGATGATGCTGGCCAAACAGATGTCAGCCATCGTCGGGGTGTCGCCATGGCAAAAGGTTCCAGTCTGGGAGTCGCCGACAAGCCGTTGTTCGAATGCCTGCAGTCCTGTGCTGAACCAGTGGCGCTGCCAGGCTCGCCAGGCCGCATCATCAAACTTGCCAGTCTGGGTCAGGTATTTTTTGACGCGAGGCGTGATCAGCGGATGGGTGTCGGCCGCCAGCATGGCCGCCAGCGAACGTACTCTGGCGCGTGCATGCGTACCTGTGGGCAATAGCGCCGGAGTCGGATAGGTTTCTTCGAGAAACTCCAGAATCGCCAACGACTGCGTCAACGGCATGGTGGATTGCCCGGGGCCGTGATCAACCAGTGCCGGGATCGCTGCCATCGGGTTGGTCTTCCGGAATGACTCGCTGCGCTGTTCGCCGGCATCGATATCGATATTGTGCTCTTGCGGCGTAACGCCTTTGATATTGAAAGCCACACGCACCCGGTATGTTGCTGACGTGCGCCAAAATGAAAATAGTTCGAAGCGGGCAGGGTCGGTCATGAACAGTCCTGTGGTGGAGCAGCGAGTGACGGTAAACTGCAGTCATCCCATCGGATAATTCGGCTCGATGAGGGTTTTGCCGGTTGCAACCGCTGGTGAAAATAGGCTTTAGGTCTTTCTGGGCGTGCGTTATTCGCTAGCCCACATTTCTCGATGCTGCATCATTTCCCAATAATCGTCTCATCCCACCATGAACAATGATGTGAATGTCGTTGAGATAACTTTCCCATTCGATGCCGACGACGAGGCATACATGCATCGGGCGCTGCAGCTTGCGGAGCATGCGCGCGATGCCGAAAACGAAGTGCCGGTCGGCGCCGTGCTGGTGCTGAATGGCGAGATCGTCGGGCTGGGCTGGAATCGCAATATCACCCTGCATGATCCGACCGCGCATGCCGAAATCCAGGCATTGCGTGCAGCGGGTGAAAAGCTGGCCAACCATCGGCTGTCGGGCGCCACGCTTTACGTGACCCTCGAGCCGTGTTCGATGTGTGCCATGGCGATGATCCATGCGCGGGTAGGGCGCGTGGTCTACGGTGCGGTGGATCCAAAGACCGGCGCCGCGGGCAGCGTGTTCGATACATTGATATCGGACAAGCACAATCATCGCGTTGAAGTCAGCAGCGGCCTGCTCGCGGATGAATCGTCCGCACTGCTTCGTGATTTTTTCCGCGCCCGCCGCAAGCCCTGATCAGCGGATGAGATCAGGCGGTGATTTCATCAAGCGATGATCTGATCAAGCGACGAACTAAAGAAACGCCAGCGCCTGCGCGCAGGATTGGTCAACCTTCAGGGTCAGCAAGGGATCGGCTCGTGTACGCCCCAGGTTAACGGCAGCCACCGGCTTGCCGGCGAGGGCCGCGGCATGCACGAAGCGATAGCCGGAGTACACCATCAGAGATGATCCGACGACCAATACGGCGTCGGCTTCTCGCATTGCCTGCATGGCAGCATCGACGCGATCACGTGGAACGTTTTCGCCAAAGAACACCACGTCAGGTTTCAGCATGCCGCCGCATTGGCTGCAGACGGGAACGTTGAAGTCGGAAAAATCCTGCTCCTGCAGATCGGCATCGCCATCGGGTGCGTCCAGCGCGTCAACCTCAGCCCATGCTGGATTCAATCGCAGCAACTCGGCCTGGAATTCGCCACCGCGCGGTATGCGTCGCTCGCAGCCCAAACAGCGAATGGCATCCATTCGCCCGTGCAAGTCGATCACCTTGCTGCTGCCGGCGGCCTGATGCAGCCGATCGACGTTCTGGGTCAGCAACATCACCAGTTTGTTTTGTTGTTCAAGCTTGGCCAGGGCGCGATGCGTGGCGTTGGGTTGTGCGGAGCCGAAGCGCCGCCAGCCGACCAGGTTTCGCGCCCAATAGCGTTGGCGCGTTGCCTCGCTGCCGACAAACGCCTGATAGGTCACCGGCGGCGATCGTTTCCACTCACCGTCGGCGTCGCGATAATCGGGTATGCCAGAGTCGGTGCTGCAGCCCGCGCCGGTCAGCACGAACAAGCGTTCGTGCGAAGCGACGAAGTCGGCTAAAGAAGCCACTTCTGTCCCGACCTCAGATGATGGAGCCAAGCTGGCCAACACGCGTACTCGTTTCGGAAAGACGGCCAGACCATTTTAGCTGGAACGATTCAATTGCCGCTCGGTTCAGTGCCGCCGGTTTCAGGCCATTGCTGCGGCACCTTGCGGATGTCGTTTACTTTGTAACCCATTGCGGCGACACGAGCCACCATGGCATCGTAATCCGCCTGTGGAATGGTGGGCGTGCGCGCCATGATCCAGACATAGTCGCGCTTGTCGCGAGCGATGATCGTCTCGCCGTAATTGTCATCCAGATAGGCAATGACGTACTGCGCCTTGATCGGCCAGACAATCTGCACGCCCCACACGGCATTGTTGGTATTCGGCGTCACGAAGCCGGTCGACTTGATCGTCTTGATCGGGTTGGTAAACGCGCTGTTGCGATAGTGAAACACCGTGTCGATATGGCCGTTGGGCGCCAGCTTGTAGGTTTCGACTGCGTTGTAGGCTTTCTTTTCCAATGCCGATGGAATAGAGGCAATCACATACCACGGCCCCATGAAGCGCTGCAGGTCAACCTTCTCGACCGGCTTGATCGGCACCATGTCGGCGGCAAGCGACACGCTCGACATCAGCGCCAGCGCGCCACTCATCAGAATTGTTTTGGCAAAACGCATGCATTACTCCGGTGGAATAGCGGCCACCGCTAACCCCAAGGGCTAGCGCGTGTATCAGGGGCGCACGAACCGATAATGAGCCACCAGCCATTCCTGGCCGTTGTCGTAGCCGAACAGTTCGGCGCACGACATCCAGAACATCCGCCAGCGTTGAAACCACAGGGCGGCCGCCTTGGCGCCATAGGCCTCAGTCAGGGTGACCATGATCTGCTGCTTGCGCGCGTCCTGATTGGCCAGCCAATGGTTGGCAGTGCGCTGGTAGTGCGTTCCATCGACGTGCCAGCGCTGCTCGATTTGCAGATCACGTTGAAACCACAGCAGCGTGTCCGACGCCGGCATCAGGCCGCCGGTGAAGAAATGTCGACCCATCCAGTTGTCATCACCCTCGGTTTCGAACGGATACATCAGCGTCTTGTGCGCGAAGATATGCACGAACAACTTGCCGCCCGGCTTCAGCCAGCTGGCTACGCGGCCGAGCAGAGTTTCGTAATTGCGCATGTGCTCGAACATCTCGATGGACACACAGCGATCGAACTGCGCCGCGTCCAGCTCCAGCTGATTTACATCCTGCGTAATCACTTGCACGTTGGACAGTCCGCGCTTCAGGCACTGCGCTTCAATGTGCTTGCGCTGCGGATTGGAGTTGGAGACGGCCGTGATCTGTGCGTTCGGATAGCGTTCGGCCATCCATAACGTGAGCGAGCCCCAGCCGCAGCCCAGCTCCAGAATTTTCTGACCATCAACTAGCTCAGCGCGTTGGCCGTAGAGCGTCAGCATCGCGTCCTCGGCCTGCTCCAGCGTTTCGTCGCCGTGCGGGTAATAGCAGCCGGAATACTTCAGGCGTTTGCCGAGGCATTGCTCGAAGAAGGCGGGCGGCAATTCGTAATGCTGGGCGTTGGCCGCATCGGTGTGGATCGCCACCGGGCTGTGGCGCAGCATGTCGATGCGCTCGGCAAAGCGCGCGGCTTGCTCATCGAGCCCGCCGGCCAGCTCTTCGCGCAGGCGCTGTGCGCACATGCGGCGGATGCCCTGGCGCAGCAAGGCATCAGGCAGATGACCACGCTCGGCCAGGCCCAGCAGCCCGGGAGCAGGTTTTTCCTGCGGCAGTTCGGCGGCGATAGCGACGGGTTGGTTCATCGTTCGGTCCTCTTGGGAAACCAGGGAAACAGCATCGGGGTGGTGCGCTGGTAGTCGCGGTAATCGTCACCGCGACTGCGCAGCGCATGCGTCTCGGTGTAGGGAATACCGCTGATCCAGCGCAGGAAGATGTACATCACCAGTGGTCCGGACCACGCCAGCCAGAAGCGGGGTGAACCCACAGCGAGGCAGACATAGGCGAACCAGTGGATCCATTCGAAGAAATAATTCGGGTGACGCGAGTAACGCCAGAGACCGGTGCGACAGGTGCTGCCGCGGTTCGCTGCATGGGTGCGAAACGTTGCCAGTTGAGCATCGGCAATCGCTTCACCGATAACGCTGACGAGCCACACAATGATTCCGGCCAAGATCCAGCCGCTGAGCGCTTCCGGGTTATGCGCAACCGAAAGAAACGGCAACGAGAAAAGCACGATCAGGAATGCCTGAAACTGGAAGAACAGAAAAAAGTAAAACTGATTGCCCTTCCAGTGTTCACGCAAATGACGGTAGCGCCCATCCTCCGGCTCCCCGCTGACGCGTTTCCATAAATGGGCGGCCAGACGCATGCCCCACAAGCCACCGAGTGCCGCCATGATCAGGCGTGGCCATGCTGCACCATCGCCCAGCATGGCAAACAGCACGGCGCTGCCGCCGACGCCGCATGACCAGAGCACATCGACTATGCCGGCGTTGGAACGCGGTCGCTGCCACATCCAGCCCAGCGTCATCATCAAGGCTGCCAGTACCCAGAGGCACAGCAACTGGATCCAGGGATTCATGACGCATGACCCTGCAGGTGAGCCACCGGAGTCGCTGCTTCAGCAAGCGACGAGCGCCCGGCGATCCACGCCAGAATCGGTGTGGCGATGGCCCAGCCCGTACCCAGCCAGAATAGGCCATGCCAGCTGGGATCGCTGAACGTCACGACATGAAAGCCGCGGCTGGCGCTCATATAAGCCACTGGTCCACCGATCGCACCGAACAGGACGGCTACCCACAGACGCTTCTGCAGATAAGCGAGCGAGATGGTGAAGGTCAACGAGAAAGTGGCCCACAGCGAGACAATCCACAGCGGCGCAAATGACGCCGAAGGCCACGGCGCGCGGTAATGAGCCAGGCCGCTATACGCTAGGCCGCCGTCGACCAGACAACCCATGACGATGGCTGCGGCCATGAGTGAAAAATGCGTCTTGAAGTTGCGCGTCAGGCCCAGCTGTATTGACGCGTAGATCAGCATGCTCATCAATCCCGGCCATGGCAGCCCGTGCTCCGCACCGATCACGGCGCAGAACCAGACCATCTGATAGCCGATGAGGCAAGCCCAGAATTTCATGCATGGACCTTTACCGCGTCGAGCTGCGGCAGAAGTGACGGACGCCGGTTGTCCGGCTTGGCCAGCAAAAGATGCGACACGCCGATCGAACGCTCACGAAAGCCGCCCTCGCA
>Ga0302310_10000553_pt1 | contig 34711 bp, 33 predicted proteins | sample III_Palsa_N1_2_FD_200451 | JGI IMG/M metagenome (GOLD analysis project Ga0302310, IMG submission 200451) | Peat permafrost microbial communities from Stordalen Mire near Abisko, Sweden - III_Palsa_N1_2 | ecosystem: Environmental > Terrestrial > Soil > Palsa > Peat permafrost | place: Sweden...
GAACTCCGGGTTCTGCGCCAGGTGACGCACACCATGCCCCATTCCGTTCATCACCGTATCCAACCCTGCGATGAACAGCACGACACAGTAGTTCTCCATATCATCCATGGTGATCGGCTTGCCGTCGATTTCCGTCTTCCATAGAAGACTGATGATGTCGTCCTGGGGGTTATCGCGGCGCGCAACGACCGTGTCGCGCATGATGGCGGTGATGCGCCACAGCTTCATCATGGAGTTCTTCGGATCCGGTTCCGGATCCGAGAGATGCTGCCGCACCAGCTCGCGATATTCCTCCTGCCGCTCCAAGGGCAGACCCAACATTTTAAGGAACACCTGCACCGGGAGTGGTTCGGCGATGGCAGCCATAAATTCGCAGCCGCCGCTGTCGATAACCCGGTCGATGAGTTCATTAGCCAGCGTCCGTATGCTGTCCTTCAACGCCAGGATGGTCTTCGGCGAAAACGCGCGTTGCAAAGGCGCGCGGTACTTGGTGTGCTCGGGCGGATTTACATTGATGGGGTACGGCATCGGTATATGCGGTGTTCCCGGGGGCATGTGCGCCATCATTGCCTCGACCTGCGTCTTGGAGACGAACTCGCTCGAGAACGCCTCGATGTCACGCGACGCATTGAAATTCGCCGCGTGACTCAACAGCATCCAGTGACCACCATTGCGCGGCGTCCAAAACACCGCGGGTGCGCTCTTGACCAGATCGAGAATTCGACGGTGCGGGTCTGCAACGTATTGTGGATCACGGAACATATCGAAGTCATACACCGCGGCGTCAGGAACATGCGCCGGCTTCGGAACCACGGGACTCAAGGTCGCAACGTCAGTCATGGAATTCTCCAAGAGAACAACAGCGGATGCCAAATAACAGAACCATCGAGTGGCATCGGCTCACTTTTCGATGCGAATGATCCGCTCAGGACATGCTCGAGCGCCGCGGCGCGCAATGTCTTCCTTGCCGGCCGGCACATCGACCTCTTCGACGGCGATGTAGCCCACCTCATCAAGCGGAAACAATTCTTCGGAAACAGCGGCGCAACGCGCGTTTCCCACACAGGCAGTTTTATTGATGAGTATTTTCATGCTACTCCACTGAGGCACATGCACAAAACGGGTTCTTTGCCTACAACCAGCAACCAGGCTTATTATACAACAGAGATGATTAGCTTGCTTAGCATTTTGGCCACGCGCAGGACATCATCATGCTCGCAGCGATGCCTATCTGAATCATCGAAATAAGTCCTCGCGAGTCGGGCGCAGTAGGGCCTGCGCCGAACGATGGGTCCCCTTCCCGGCCAAACCGCGCACGATGACGGCGGGCCGACCTTCGGCGCCCTGCCCCATCACCAAGGAGGCCGCCGCTGCAATTTCATCGGCATGCCCGACGATGCTGACCCGCAATGGCCTGCCGAATAGATCCGGCTGGCCGCGCAGATCCAATATGGATGCAAGCCCCGACGCACCGATTGCCACGCCGGTTGTCCCCACGCGCCAAGGTCTGCCGAAACTGTCCGTGATCACGACCGCAATCGTGACCCCCGTTCTGATCAGAATCTGCTCACGAATGCGGTTCGCTGATCCGTCGGGATCCTCGGGCAATAAAAGTGCCGAATTGCTGGAACCGACGTTCGATTGATCTATACCTGCATTCGCCATAATGAATCCCAGGCGATGCTCGACGATCAACACATCCTTGGCCGTTCGCACCACCCGCGTGGACTCCCGCAGCACCAGTTCCACCAAGCGCGCATCCTTTTGCACTTCCGCAGCCAGCTCGATCGCCCGCGGCGACGGCGCGACGGTCGTCAAGTCGACGCGGCGTCCTTCCGACTTCGAGACCACTTTTTGGGCAAGAGCGAGGACATCGCCGTCCCGCAGGGAATCGCCACTACCTGCCAAACAATCCAGCAAGCCCGCGACCAGATCGAATCCGACTTCTACGAGCGGAAAACCAGACACTGCAAATATGCGCAAGTCGCTCGCGTTGCTCATGACACCAAGACTTGCCGAATCGGCCACGCTCATGAGTACTCCTTGTCGAGTTACGGGATACCGTCTATTGTAGCAACCACCATCGTTGACTGCTGCAAACGGGAATTCGCCTCGGACTCTCGAGGCAACTTCGACCCAATTATGCCGGTAGACATAAAGCCAGTGCACATCGGCGTACGAAGTCGATTTCGCGTGTGGCTGCTTCGCGTGTTTTTCAAGCGATTAATGGGCCGCATGGGGCGCGGGTCCGAAGAGCGCATCGCGCTTCTGCGGGTGCGAGCCGCGGGCCGGATGCCTGAGCAATGCTCCGGCCTGAATTTGGAGTACCGGATCGTCAACGGGGTACCGGGCCCGATGCTTAGCGATTCACGGGATACCAGCAAGCTGGCCATTCTCTATCTTCACGGCGGCGCCTACCGCGGCTTGCTGGCGCTGGGCTACCCCCCGAAGCGCATTGTCCTGGTCGGAAGGATATCGCAGCCTTTATTCGCAAGCACGCCGCGACCCTGCCACTCCCCTCGTGAGGCATTGGCCGGCGGGTCCAAGGCCACTGACCGGGCAAGCGCAGTGGACTATGGCAAATCGAGCTGGATTCCGCTCGTTGGCACCCCTGCCATCAAACCCACTCGATAAATCTTCGCTCTTAAACTACACTGTTGATTAGCTGTTCAATGGTTATATGAGAGACGGGGAATACATGAAGTGCGAGGCCACCCGAACACCCGACGATGTCGACATTCCGGCGCTGCGGGAAAAATATCGTCATGAGCGCGACAAGCGAATCCGTTCCGACGGCCAAAAACAATACTTCAAGCCCACCGGTGCGGTCGCAGCGAACTACGCAGTCGACCCCCACACGCCGATCGCGACCCGCGCACCGATTTCGGAGGACATCGACGTCATTGTCCTCGGGGCCGGTTGGGGCGGAATCATGGCCTCCTACCACCTCACCCAGGCCGGCATCACGAATTTCCGCAACGTAGACACCGCCGGTGACTTCGGCGGCGTTTGGTACTGGAATCAATATCCCGGCATCCAGTGCGACAACGACGCCTACTGCTATTTGCCACTCCTCGAGGAAACCGGCTTCATGCCGTCGAAGAAGTTCGCCGACGGGGTGGAGATACAACAGTACGCCAAGCTGATTGCGAAAAAATTCGACTTCGCCGACAAGGCTTTGTTCCACACACACATCAACTCGCTGCACTGGGACGAAGGCATCAAGCGGTGGCGCGTCGGCACCAATAGGGGCGACGACATTCGCGCTCGCTTTGTCGTCCTCGCCTGCGGCGTCCTCAACATGCCAAAGCTGCCGGCCATACCTGGAATCGACACATTCAAGGGAAAGGTTTTTCATACCGCACGCTGGGATTACCGCTATACCGGCGGCAGCTACGAGAACCCCGTCCTCGACAAACTGGCAGGCAAGCGCGTAGCCATCGTTGGCACCGGAGCGACGGCCATTCAGGCCGTTCCCCATCTCGCCAAGTATGCCAAAGCCCTATACGTCATTCAGCGCACGCCCTCGAGCGTGGACGAGAGACCCAATCCAGGAACCGAGGCCGAATGGGTGAAGTCACTCAAGGCCGGATGGCAGAAAGAGCGGCAAACGAATTTCCATCGCGCCGCCATGGAAGGCTTGCGACCGGGCGAACCGGACCTCATTTGCGATATCTGGACCGAAATCAGCCGCAATCTAGCCGCGCAATTCGAGGCCGAAGGATGGCCGCAACTCGGGCTCGAAGAGTTCCTGGCTCGACGCGAACGCATGGATTACAGGGTGATGGAGCGGCTGCGACAGCGCGTCGAGCAGCTGGTCGCGGACAAGAACACCGCCGAGGCGCTGAAGCCCTACTACCGATTCCTATGCAAACGACCGCTCTCGAGCGACGACTTTTATCCCACCTTCAATCGGCCGAACGTGGAGTTGATCGACGTGTCCGAAACGAAGGGCGTCGAGCGCATGACTCCCACAGGCTTCACGGCCAACGGCAAGGAATATGAAGTCGACTGCATGATATTTGCCAGCGGATTCGAGGTGACCAGCGACCTTAAGCGGCGCTGGGGCATCGACAAGGTGGAGGGTCGTGGCGGTACGTCGATCTACGACCATTGGTCCGAAGGTCCGAAGACTCTTCACGGCACGATGACCCACGGATTTCCCAACCAGTTCTACATCGGCTATATCCAAGGCGGCCTCAACGCATCGGTGACCGAGCAATTCGGCAAGCAGGGACACCACATTGCACACATCATTAGCGAAGCCCTGAAGCGCGGCATTAAGAGCGTCGAACCCAGCCAGAAAGCGCAGGACGACTATGTGCAGCGCTTCAAGGAACTGGAAATGGATCTCTCCCAGTTCCAGCGCGAGTGCCCACCGGGATATTTCAACAATGAAGGCGAGGACCGGCCGAAATGGGCCCTGTTCCGTAGCTGGGGGCATGGCTGGGACGCTTTTCAGCAAGTGCTCGAAGAATGGCGCGTCAAGGGCGATCTCGATGGGCTCGTGCTCGAACGCTGAACGCGGCCGTCGAAGGCCGCTGTCGCGTGGAGTCGAGACAGGCGGGAAGCGGACGAAATACAGTAAAACGAAGTCGATGAACAAAGGTGATATGGCATGACCGTAAAAGTTTACGAACGCATTCTGCAGCTCTTCGAAGCCGAGGGAATAAAAACCCTATTCGGTATTCCTGACCCGAATTTCGTTCACATGTTCGTCGAAGCGGAAAAACGCGGCTGGACCGTGGTAACTCCGCACCACGAACTCGCCGTGGGCTTCATGGCCGAAGGCTATTGCCGCATGACCGGCACGCCTGCTCTGTGCATTGCCACCTTGGGACCCGGCGTCGCCAATGCCGCCGGCGCCATGATGTGCGCCAAGGTCGAAAACTCGCCGGTGATTTTCATCGGCGGCCAACGCGCGCGCGTGACCGAACAGCGAGTGCGTCGCGGCCGTATTCAATTCGTCAAGCAAGCTGCCTTGTTCGAAAACTCGGTCAAGTACTGCGCCAGCATCGAATATGCCGACCAGACCGACGAAATCATTCGCCACGCCCTGCGCGTTTGCCAATCCGGCACCCCGGGCCCTGTGTATATCGAATACCCCTCGCACGTGATACTGGCGGACCTGGACGTACCGGCGCCGCTGCCGCCTGAAGCCTATCGCCTGGTGAAGCCCGGCGCCGACGCGAACATGGTGGCGAAGGCCGCCGAACTCATCAAGGCCGCCAAGCACCCCATTCTCTTGGTCGGACATGCCGTTCAAACTTCGCGCGGCAGTGAGCAAGTCAAAGCCCTCGCTGACCTGATGGCCTGCCCGGTCATTCAGACCTCGGGTGGCACGGCGTTCATCAAGGGCCTCGAGGATCGCACCTTTCCCTACGGCTTCTCCAAGGCGGCCAATGAAGCGGTGGCGAAATCGGATCTATGCCTCGCCATCGGCACCGAACTCGGAGAGCCATCCCATTACGGCAAGTGGCGCCACTGGGCAGAGAACAACGCCACCCGCAAGTGGCTCTATGTCGAGCTCGATCCGGCGGCGATCGGTGTGAACCGTCCCATCGACGTTCCGCTCGTGGGGGATTTGCGTACCGTGGTGCCCCAGCTCACCGCAGCGCTCAAGGACAGCCCTCGCAAGGCATCCCCGGATCTCGCCAAATGGATCGATGCCGACAAAAAACGTCTGGTGGATCTGGCCGAGAGCGCTCCCAATCTCAGCGGCCCCATGCACACGGCGCGTTGGGTCGTGGAAGCGACCAAAGCGTTCCCCGAAAATGGCATTCATGTTCGCGATGGTGGCGGCACGGTGATCTTCACCTGGACCTACTTGCAGTGCAAACCCCATGATGTGATCTGGAACCAGAACTTCGGGCATCTCGGTACAGGCTTGCCCTACGCCATTGGCGCCTCCGTCGCCGACGGCGGCAAGCGACCGGTCCTGTTCACCACGAGCGATTCCGCCTTCTTGTTCCATATCGGCGAATTGGAGGTGGCCGGTCGCCTCAACCTGCCCATCGTGACGGTGGTGGGTGTCGACAATCAATGGGGCCTCGAAGTGGGCGTCTACAAGCGCACTTTCGGTCATGGAAAAACCACCGAACCCGGCGTGCACTGGAGCAAGAAAGTGCGCTTCGATAAAATCGCCGAGGGCCTGGGTTGCGTCGGCGTGTACGTGGAGAAAGCCGAGGAGCTTGGACCCGCGATCACGGCGGCCTTCGCCAGCGGCAAACCGACGGTCATTCACGTGCCCATCGATCCCGTGGCCAATCACGGCGGCAACGAAAATAAGGACACGCCGAACTACGACGAGTTCCGGACGTGGTACGCCGAGGGGCAGCAATAGTAAGCGGGTCTGCCGGGCGCACGCGCCCGGCTACCTACCCTTAAGCTGGGCGAATCGTGAGTACGCTCCCTTCGGCATCGCCCGAGACATAGAGCGTGCCATCCCGCCCGGCAGCGATGCCGGCGAACGGACCCATGGGACCGGCCATGTTGCCAATGGCACCCAAGAACTTCGGCACCACCCCCACAGGCGCGCCCACGGGCAAACCCGAGGCGATGCTGCGGCGGCGCTTGGCTAGCGGATCGAACTCGATGAGTTCCTTCGCGACCGCATCGACAATGTAGAGCAGGCCGCCCCGAGCCAGGATGCCCTGGGGTTGTCGCAAACCATCGAGAACGGTGTCTGCCCGTCCACCGGTGAGCTTGACGACACGACCCGCCGCCGATTCGGTGACGAAGCAAGTACCCGATGCATCGATGGCCACACCGGAAGGCTGCTTCAACCCGGTGGCCAGCGTCTCGACATTCCCCGAGTGCACCGACAGCACGCGGCCTCCGCCCTGCTCGACGAACACGATGGCCCCGGACGGCGCTATCGCCACGCCGTAGAGTTGATCGAATCCACTGGCCAGAACCTTGCTCTCCTGTTTGGCCGGCCAATAGAGCGCGACATCGCCATTTGCCGTCGTCACGACGAATTCACCGGGTCCCGCCGCCGCCACGCCTCGGGAGTATCCTGGGTAACCGGCGGAGAAGAGCATGCCCGCCAACTGGCGCGGCTGTCCCGGTAGAACGGTATAGGAGAAGGGTCCGTCGGCAACAAAGAGCAGACCGTCATCGTCCACGGCGAGCCCGAGTGGCCAACTCAAACCATCGGGCACTAAATCCCGGGTCTTGCCGCCCCCGAGGATCTCGGTGACATACCCGCTGATGTTGGATACGAATAGCCGATTGCCGACGAAAGTGCTGTTGTCGAGGCCGGCAGAGAGGCTTGCCAACACCGTGCGATCGCCCGTGCGCGGATCGATACGCAGCACCTGACCGCTGTGCACCTGGGTCGAGATGATGAAACCCTGTGCATCGAACTTGACGGAATCAGGCACACCCAAATCGCCAGCCACTTTTTCAGACGCGCCACCCTCGAGGCTGACACGCCAGATCTCATTGGTGCCCATGACGGGGAAGTACAGCTTGCCATCGGGACCCACATCCATGGCGTTGGGCATGGGGACATTGTCCAGAATGACTCTTGGCGCACCGCCGTTGAGGTCGAGTTGCATGAGGCGCCCGCCAATCCGGCACTCTCCGGCGAGCAACTTGCCCTGGTGAAACGCGATGGGATTGGCCACCGGCATGCCGTCGCATATCACGCGGGTCTCGCCCTTGGGCGTACGCATGCTGACACGGCCTTCGGTGATTTCGGTCGCGTAAAGATTGCCCTCGGGGTCGAATACCAAATCATCCGGCGCAACAATGTCGCCGCCCTTGGCGCTGATCGCCTCGACGGAACCGGTATTGACGTCGATGGCGCTGATCTGGCTGCCGCTGACCTGGGCTACGTAGATGCGGCCATCAGGCCCGGTGCGGATGCCGTTCGCCCCGAACAAGCGACTGGGCTGCGTGAGCCGCGTCAAGCTCCATCCCTCGGCCACGCCCGAGGGCATGGTCGCGGCATAACGACTATGTTGCACTGACATTTTCCTGCCTCCTCCGCCGTTGGCGAACAACGCGGATCTTAAGAATTTTCGATTTGGCGGAAGCGCGACGACGCCAATTTTATTGTCATATTAACCGACGGCGCGTTCGCACAGCGTACGGTACTTCTCATCCTATATACTAGTCAACAGTATCGTTCATTTGAAAACACCGTGAATTTCAAGCAAGGGAAGAGGCAATGCCGGAACTCCGATTCGATCAACGCGTAGCGGTCATCACCGGCGCCGGTAGAGGACTCGGACGAGCGTATGCCCTGCTCCTCGCGTCCAAGGGGGCGAAGGTCGTCGTGAACGATCCGGGCGGAAGCCTGAAAGGCGCGGGCATTGACGCCGGGCCCGCCGAGCAGGTTGTGCGCGAAATCAAGGCGGCGGGGGGCGAGGCCATTGCCTGCACCGAATCCGTGGCCACGCCCGCGGGCGGCAATGCGATCATTCAAGCGGCGTTCGACACCTACGGTCGCATCGACATACTCATTCACAATGCCGGCAATGTCCGTCCAGGAACGCTGAAGGAAATGAGCTATGAGGACTTCGACGCGGTGCTGGATGTGCACCTGCGGGGAGCCTTCCACGTCGTGCGACCGGCATTTCCTCGTATGTGCGCGGCGGGCTACGGGCGCGTCGTGCTCACCTCATCGATCGGCGGCCTGTATGGAAACGTCCGCGTGGCAAATTACGGTGCCGCCAAAGCCGGACTCATCGGATTATCCAATGTAATTGCCCTGGAAGGGGCTGCCGAAGGGGTGAGGTGCAATCTCATAGTCCCCGGCGCCGTGACGAGAATGGCCGAGGGAATCGACACCAGCGCCTACCCCCCCATGACATCGGAAATGGTCGCACCCGTGGTGGCGTGGCTCGCACACGAAGCCTGCAACATCTCAGGAGAGATGCTGGTTTCCATCGCAGGCCGGATCGCGAGGGCCTTTGTTGCCGAGTCGCCAGGGGTGTACCAGGATGCCTGGACCGCGGAGACGGTGGCCGAGCACATGGACGCCATCCGAAATGCGCATACACCGGTCATCTTTCCGGTGTTGCCATCGGGTCACATCGACCATATCCGCTATGCCTTCGCCATGACCGCGGGCGCCGGGTCCTCGAAAACGCAAGCTCACTAGGACCCACCCGCTCGTATCGCAGTGCAGCGGGCGCTGCCAAGCGCCGCCTCACCGCCTGGTGCCCGCGGTTGTCGCATCGACGCCACGGCGCGACCCTAATCAACACCAGTGTTTGGCTCAAAAGCTTGACGGCCTCGACACTATTCGGCTTTGGCTCTGCGTAATTCCTCAAGTTCGGCCGCGCCCCCCCGATACCGACTTTACCTAAGGCAACACGCGCCCTATTCGCGTGCGTTGTTTTGGCACATCCGAGTATCAAAAGGAATAGACATGCGACCCAATTACAAGCGCTCCCTCACGGCAGCCATCGGCGGGATCCTAGCGTTCGCCGCGGCCACTATCGCCCAAGCCGACATCAGCACCTCTTTCAGCGGCTACGGCACCGTCGGCGGCGCCTTCACCAGCGACAATAACTATCAGTATTTCCATGACAGCACCGAATACGATGGCGCCGGCCACGTGATCGATGTCGGTTTGGAAACCAAGTTGGGCCTTCAGGCCGTCGTCAATTTCGGTTCTGGCTTCTCAGTGACAGCTCAAGAAGTCGCTCGGGAACGTGGTGATGAGACTTTCGATTTGGGCACAGAGTGGCTCTACGCGCAGTATTCGCCCGACCCCGATTGGAAGTTCAGGCTCGGACGCGTCGTGCTGGCCGCGTTCCTCTACTCCGAATCACGCAACGTCGGATATGCGGCTCCCTGGTTCAACGCCCCCAACGAAATCTATGGTGCAGAGCCGGCCCAGAACTTGGATGGTGGGCAGATCGTATGGCATCACAATATGGGCCAGATCGGATTTGGCCTCGAAGCTGCCTACGGTAGCAGCACAGAGTCCACATTGAGCGCCGGCATTGCTTACACGACCAAGGTAAAGAGCGTCAATAACTACGCCGCGACCGTCGACTATGGAAGCTTCCTATTCCGCGTGTCGCAGACCACTCTGCATATCCCTACCAGCTTAGCGCTTGGTCCGTCTTTTACAGATTATTTCACCTTGAACGACAAGTTCGTTTCAGCCGGCGCCCAGTATGACGATGGCAAGGTGATCGCCCTGGCAGAATTCGCCAAGCGCACTGAGAACAATTTCGGTGTGGTTCCTTATGCCGCCTCGGCATCGACCGAATGGTATGTGGGCGCAGGCTACCGTATTGGGAAGTGGACTCCATTCGCGCGTTACGGCGTGTTCAAGCCTGACGCGGGCTTGATCTATACCACGGCCGCTTCGTATGGCACCCCCACCGTCACGCTCCGATATGACCTGGTATCCAACGTGGCACTCAAGGCCGAAGTGTCTCGCGCGCAGGCGGGCAACGGCGAGTATTTTGCCACGTACAATCAGGCCGTCAATGAGCGTGTGACCGTGGTCAGCTTCGGCGCCGACTTTGTATTTTAAGGGAATCATCATGAACAAGAAAATTCTTATAAGTCGAGTTGCCGCACTGGTTTGCGGCGCTGTGATCGCTTCCGCCGCCTGTGCCGGCGATGTGGTCGTGGTCATGGGCGCCTCTGCGGCTCCTTTGAGCAAGGACCAGGTGGCCAGCGTGTATCTCGGTAAGAACGCCGACCTGAAACCGGTTGATCTTCCGGAATCCAACGCCACTCGTCAGGACTTCTACAAGAAGGCCACCGATCGAGATGCCGCGCAGGTCAAAGCCGTGTGGGCCCGCCTGACCTTCACCGGCGGCGGACAGCCGCCGAAAGAAATGGCCGACGCCGCTGCAGTGAAAAAGGCAGTCAATGCGGATCCCAAAACTGTGGGCTACATCGACAAGGCCGACGTCGACGCTTCAGTCAAGGTTGTCCTCGCCTTGAATTGATGACAAAAAGGATGATGCCGGCGGGAAACCTCACGCCGGCATCACCGACTCGAATTCGCGATCACGACTCGGGGTTCAAGTACGCCGCTGCCAGGCCTTAAGTAGCGCATCGCCATCCTCTCGGGTGGGATGAATTGCACCGGGAGTTCTCGAGAAGCGCGGCGCGGGCGCGGCTTGCAACAGCCCATCGGCCTCGACGTAAGTGCTTCTAACTTGTAGGTGCGGGTGATGAGGCGCATCGACCAACTCCAGCACCGGCGCGAAGCAGGCGTCTGTCCCTTCCAACAAAGCCCGCCACTCGGCCGCTGTTCGCGACTTGAACAAATCCGCGAGCAAGGCGTTACGTTCGGTCCAATTCATGGGATTGTTCTGCTCATCACGAAGCGCCGCCGGGGCGCCAATCCGCTCGAGGAGCAAGTTGTAGAACTGCGGTTCTAGAGCGCCTACGGAAATCTCCTTGCCATCCTTGCAGATATAACAACGATAGAAAGGGGCTGCGCCACCCAAGAGATTGAGTTGGCGGTCCACGGAAATACGCTTGGCGGGCACCAGACCCGCAAACATGGTCATGAGCGAGGTGACCCCATCGACAATGGCGGCATCGACCACCTGCCCCTGACCGGAAGTCTGCCGCTCCCACAGAGCGGCCATGATGCCAAACGCGAGGAACATGGACCCGCCACCGAAGTCTCCGACGAGATTGAGCGGTGGGACGGCGGACTCACCCGGTCTGCCCATCGCCGCCAGCGCGCCAGTCAAGGCAATGTAATTAATGTCGTGACCCGCCGTTTTCGCGAGCGGTCCTTCCTGACCCCAGCCGGTCACCCGGCCATAGACCAGGCGTGGGTTCCTGGCGAGCACTATATCCGGCCCTATTCCGAGGCGCTCCATGACGCCTGGGCGAAAGCCTTCGATCAGCACATCGGCTCTATCGGCTGCTTGAAGACAATAGGCCCGGCCGTCATCGGATCGGATGTCCACGACGACGGTCGAGCGACCGCGATCTACCACGGGATTAGGCCACCCATTGCCCCCCTCACGATCGATACGCAACACCTCGGCACCGAGGTCCGCCAACAACATCGCACAGTGGGGTCCCGGACCGATGCAGGAAAACTCGAGCACGCGAAGACCCGCCAGCGGGCCGCCGCGCGCGGCGGCGCCGCTTGCCCCGCCAGTCGGGCTCGCTTCAGGTCCGGCGCCGAGTTGCTTGTCGCTCATCTCAAGCCTTGGAATTAGCGATCATCCCGCCGATGCGCTGCGACAGGATCTGTTCTGCGTCACGCACGATGCGCTCTATCAACTCTTTGCAGGTCGGGATGTCATGAATGAGTCCTTGCACCTGTCCGGCCCAGATGAGTCCGGCATCGAGATCCCCCGTTTCCAGCGCGAGGCGCCCCTTGGCCCCAGACACGAAGGGTTGGATATCCTTGAATTCCGCCTGGGGCTCTCGGGAAATTTCGACAACCTTGTCCGAAACCGAGTTCTTTGCCACGCGGCCGGTGTTGTGAAATCGTCTAAAAATCAAATTCGTGGCGCGCTCATCATTGCGCACCAAAAAGTCCTTGATGGCCGGGTGAATCGGCGCCTCCACCGTGGCGCAGAAACGCGTGCCCATGTTGATGCCCTCCGCGCCCAAGGCCAGTGCCGCCGCCAAGCCTCGGCCATCTCCAAAGCCGCCGGAAGCGATCATGGGAATGGAGACTCGATCCGCGGCCACCGGAATCAACACCAAGCCCGGGATATCGTCCTCTCCGGGATGACCCGCACACTCGAAACCGTCGATGGAAATGGCATCCACGCCCATGCGCTCGGCGGATAAGGCATGACGGACGGCGGTACATTTGTGTATCACGATAATGCCGTGCGACTTGAATTCCTCGACGTGTTCCTGGGGCTTATACCCCGCGGTCTCGACGATCTTGACGCCGCTCTCGATGATGGCCCGACGATACTCGGCGTACGGCGGAGGATTGACCGACGGTAGGATGGTGAGATTGACGCCGAATGGACGGCTCGTCAGTGCGCGGCAACGTTCGATTTCGCGCCGAAGGTCGTCCGGAGTGGGTTGGGTCAGCGCGGTGACGATGCCGAGTCCGCCGGCATTCGATACCGCTGCCGCCAGTTCGGCTCGGCCCACCCACATCATGCCTCCTTGCACGATCGGATGTTCGATCCCCACCAATTTTGTGAATCTGTTCGTGAATGGCACGAGTTACCGTCCGGCTTACATTATACTCGCTGGTAGATTGCGCTTTGCATGTCCATGCGTCAAGCGACGCCGGCACCGAGAGAAGCTTCTGAGAAAACTTAAGCCCAGATCCATCGATGACTCCGCATCGCCCTTTCGCAGCAAATCGGAACGCCTGTCGGTGCGACACGAAAAACGCGAGGCGTTGTTGCGGGCCGCCGTGCGTATGTTCAATGCCAAGGGATTCTTCGCCACGTCCCTCGATGATGTGGCGGCGAGCCTGCGAGTGAGCAAGCCGCTGATTTATCACTACCTCGGCAACAAAGACCAGGTCCTGCTCGAGTGTGTCACCCGAGGACTCGAGCAACTGAGGAGCGCCGCCAACAGCGCCCGCGGCACATCGGGGAACGGGCTCGAGCGACTGCGCTTGTTCTTGCGCCGTTACGCGGAAATCACCATGGATGATTTTGGTCGATGTGTGATTCGCACCGGCGACGAAGCACTGACGACGGAGAGCGCCACCACCTTCCGCGCACTCAAGAAGGAAATCGATACAGCCATGCGCGACCTCATTGCACGAGGAGTGAAGGACAAATCCATTGATGCCACCGACGTCAAATTGGTCGCGTTTACGCTGGCGGGAGCGCTAAACTGGCCCGCTCGCTGGCACAATCCAGAAGGCCCCGAGAGCGCCAAAATGATTGCGGCAAAAATGGTCGACATCCTGACGGCGGGCCTCGCACGTCGACCAAGTGCCCGCCGTCGACAACGACCCACTGTTAAAACAATGAACTCAGGAGATCTACGATGAACGATCCAAGCTCACCCGCTGCGAATCCCGCGCCGGGACCCGATTTCGCGGCGTTTGGGCCGGTGGAAGTGCGCCCGTTGACCCGCATGCAAACCCTCGTTGCGGCGGCCATGCAGAAAAGCTGGACGTCCGTCCCACATGTCTCCCACTTCGAAGAGGCCGATCTCACCGCTGTCGAGATTCTGCGCGCGGGCCAAGCGCAACAAGGCGGCCCGAAAATGTCTCTGCTTGGTTTTTTCATCAAGGCGGCCGTTGCCGCCCTCAAGCAGTTTCCCCAGGTGAACGCATCGCTGGACGCGGGCGGAAAAGCGCTGGTCGTCAAACAGTACTACCACATCGGATTTGCCGTCGACGTCCCAGGCGGCCTGCTGGTGCCCGTGGTACGCGACGCCGATAAAAAAACCCTGGCTGACGTAGCTCGGGAAGTCATCGACCTGGCGCTCCTGGCGCGAACCAAGGGCCTCCCCATGGCCAAGATGTCCGGGGGCACCTTCACCATCAGCTCTCTCGGCTCAATCGGCGGACTGGGATTCACGCCCATCATCAATGCGCCTGAGTTGGCCATTCTCGGCATCGGACGAGCTTACCGCAAACCTTTCGAGGCCCCGCACGGTATAGCGTGGAAAACCATGCTGCCGTTTTCACTGTCTTACGATCATCGCGCCATTAATGGATCGCTGGCTGGAAATTTCTGCGCCGCCTTCGCCTCGGCTCTCGGCAATCTCGACCAGACGTGACGCAGTTAGGCGCACCCGGCCCCGGCACCGTTACTACGACGCCAACGCCTCCGACTCAGAGGAATCCGTTTCCATCTGGTTTCGCAACTGACGAGGCGACCTTGCGAACCAACGATAGCAGCTGCGGGATAGGACCGACGTTTCCGAATAACCCAGGATTTCAGCCACCCGAATCAACGGAATATGTCGTTGCCTGAGGCATCGGAGAGCAACGTCTCGCCGGACGCCATCTTTGATTTCCTCGAACGTCGTCCCCTCCTCGCGCAGCCGCCGCTGCAGCGTGCGCGGATGCAGCCCAATGACGGAAGCCACATACTCGTGCGTACAATTCCCATCCGCCAGACAGCGGTTGATGACGGCGCGCGCCCGGGCACTCAAGGTCATCGCTGCCCTGGGAAAGCGATGATCGATGAAAGTGGTGGCGATTTCGTACAGCTGCGGGTCGGGGCCCGGAATCGCCATGTCAAAATCACGCTTGTGGAAGAACAAGCCGTTCATTCTTTGGCCGAACCGCAAAACCGCGTTGAAATTCGCGTGGTAGGTCGATAAATGAGCCATGGGCTCGTGCGTGAACCAGATCTCTCTCGCGCGTGCGTGACCGCCGCTTATGCTCAAGGCAACGTGCTGTGTCAGCAGCAACGCGTGCTCCACGGCCTGTCGCTGATGCGGCAGCCTGGCCAACAAGATGTCGAACTGCAAGAATAGACTGTGTTCAAGCGGTATGTTCTCGATGCGTATTTGCGTGGCGGTGCTGTAAGCCTGCACATGATCCGCGCAATAGCGGAATGCCTCGCCAACCGTCTGCGAATTGCGCATCGCCACATCGAGAGGGCCCAGGACTTTCATGCCTTCCTGCGCGAGCGCGAGTCGCATGCCGAAATCAGGGCATTGCAGCTCGAGCGCCGCACGCTCGAGCAAGTGCACCATCGCGCGGTACGAAATGACCGCATTGCGATTGTCGAGAATCGCCGGGTCGATCCGAGCCTTGCGCAGAAGCGCCGACGCATCCCCACCCAAATCGGTCACCACGCAGGTGAAATTGCGCAGTGCGTCGGCGCGTACAATCAAAATGCCTTTGGTGGCGGAATCCGACTCGCCGGGCGAGAAGTCGCGTTCCAAATGATCCATGCTTCGAACCCCCGTTCACCGTCTTATTCATTACAGAATCCTCACACGGGATTCGCGGCGCATGAACAGGCATCGACCTTTACGCACCGAATACATTCAATATGCGAGCCGGAGCGACTATGGCGTATGTCCCATCGGTTCGCAAGACATCCGCCCCGTCAGGTGACCGAATTGTCGATTTTCCCGTTAGACAACACCGCTGTACACATAACCTGGTCCGCCGCTTGACAACATTATCGGCACTGCCGACTATTGATGAATTACATCTCAAAGAAGTGAAACAATATGTCGCTAAAGGGCAAAGTCGCCGTCGTCACCGGCGGAGGAAAGGGGATCGGGCGCGCAATCTGCATACAACTCGCGAAGGATGGCGCCGCGATTGCCGTGTGGGACTGGGACGAAACCGGGGCCAAAGAAACCGCGGAGATGATCAATAAGAACGGCGGCACCGCCATTGTTTGCGTAGTCGACGTCTCATCCAAAGAGGCCATTTCCGCCCAGCTGAAACGCACTCGCGACGAGTTGGGCGCGGCGACCATTCTTGTGAACAACGCGGGCATTACCGGCTTCGTTCCATTTTTGGATATCACGGAGGAGGTCTTGGACAAGATGCTGCGGGTGAACCTCAAGGGCCCTTTCCTGTGTGCACAAGCCGTCGTGCCGGACATGCTTGCGGCCGGCTGGGGTCGGATCGTCAATATCTCCTCCTCGAGTACCCAGGGCGGCGCCAAGAGCATGTCGCATTACGTTGCATCGAAGGGCGGAGTCAACGGACTGACCAAGGCACTGGCGATGGAATATGCGGCCAAGGGCATTACGGTGAACGCCATCCCTCCCGGCTTCGTCGATACCCCCATGTTGCGGGGCTCGCCACTGGACGTCGACGCCACGGCCGCAGTCTCCCCCATGGGTCGCGCCGGGAAGCCCGAGGACATCGCGGCCGCGTGCTCCTATCTGGTGTCCGAGGCTGCCGGATATGTCACCGGACAGACCATCAGCGTCAACGGGGGCCGCTACCTACTGTAACGCCCAAGGGATGGTCGGTGCGCCCAGCGCTACAAGGCATCGCGCCTCTCTATGATGCGACCGACCAGGCCGTATTCGACGGCCTCTTCAGCGCTCAGCCAATGATCCCTCTCGATGTCCCTCAGTACCGTGGAGAGAGGCTTGTCGGTTTCGCGTGCAATCAACTCGGCGATGCGCTGCCGTGCCCGGAGGATTTCCTGTGCTTGGATAGCGATATCACTGGCGTTGCCGCCAATGCCGCCGCTCGGCTGATGAATCAAAAATCGAGTATTGGGCAGGCAGAAGCGTCGGTCACGCGGCGCGGCCAAATAGACATGGGTGGCGGCGCTGCCCACCCAACCACTACCGATCATGCGCACGGGCGCGCGAATGAACCGAATGAGATCGTGGATGGTGTCGCCCGATTCCAGGTGCCCGCCCGGCGAGGAAACGATCACGTCTATCGGTTCGGCTGAATCCGCGTCGAGCGCAATCAGCCGGCGTGCCGCCTCGGCCGCACTGGAATCGGTGATAGTGCCGAAAATGAGCACAGTACGGGACTTAAACGCCTTTTCCTCCAAGAAGGCACTTCTCGGGTCAAGCATACTATCAGGCGCGGTATGTTCCATAATTTCTCCTTGTGCTCCTTAACGAACGAGAGCGCCGGTTTGTGACACCCTTTCTGCGCCGACCGCTTTTGTGGCACAGTGAGACGTGGACACACACAGACAACGACTGGTCAGCGTCGCACGCAGGTTACTAGCGATACACGCCGACGCCGAAGACGCCGTGCAGGACACCATTCTGCGGGCGTTTTCCGCATCTGCCTCGTGGCCTACATCCCAGTCCGCGTGGCTGCATACCGTGCTGCGGAATACCGCCATCGACCGACTCCGCCGCAAACACCTGGAAGAATCGCATACGGATGTCGAAACGCCGCCGGATGCGTCCTGTGAAAGTCTGGTAGAAATCAGGTCCGACTGTGAGGCCGCGCTTGGTCATTTGCTGAGCCGTGTCAGCCCCTCAGAAGCGGTCGCCATTCTGCTCCGCGATGTCTTCGAATTCGATTACGAGGAGATCGCCCCCATCGTGGGAAAGAGCGATGCCGCGTGCCGTCAATTATTGCATCGAGCCAGAGAGCGTGCGCAGCGCGCTGATTCGTGCGCGGATGCCGAGGAACTTCATATTGCTTTGTGTTGGCGGGCCATCGAAGCCCGCGATCCCGCGCCGCTCATGGAATTACTGCAAACGACTATCGGCTGCGCGCAACCATTCTCCGCCGTCGCGGGTCAGCGACACGGCGCGAGGAGTTCCACGAGGCTCGTCCATATCAATGGTCGTTATGCAATCGCATTGGTGATGGACGGAATCGTGCTGTGTATTGTGCCCGTAGGTCACCAGGCGAGTCTTGTTCGCGAATCAGTGTAAACGCAGGAGTTAACGATGGGAAAATTAGTATCTTTCAAGCGGACTGATGGCGGCAGCCTGGAGGGGTACCTTGCCGAACCTGCTGCGGGCGAAGCCAGTTCCGCGATAGTGGTGATCCAAGAATGGTGGGGAGTCAACGATCAGATCCGCGGGGTTGCGGACCGCCTGGCGACTGCGGGCTATCGAGCACTCGTACCGGATCTCTATCGGGGCAAGACAACGGTCGAGGCCGAGGAAGCCCATCACCTCATGACCCAACTGAACTTTGCAGACGCCGCCTCGCAGGACATCCGAGGCGCCGTGCAGTTCCTGAAACAGGGCAGCAACAAGGTGGGCGCCACCGGCTTTTGCATGGGAGGTGCGTTAACGCTGTTGGGACTCTGCATGGTGCCGGAAATCGACGCGGGGGTGGTCTGGTACGGCTGCCCTCCCCTCGAATACATCGATCCGACCAAAATAAAAGCCCCCCTCCAAGCTCATTGGGCAACTCAGGATGAATTCTTTCCCATCGCGACCATCGATCAACTCCAAGCCAAGCTCGGGGCCGCGGAGGTAAATTTCGAGTTTCACCGTTATTTGGCACATCACGCGTTCGCAAACGAAACGGCCGTTGGCCCAGGGCGAATTCCCCAGACGCAGTACGACTCCGTCTGGTCCCAGCAGGCTTGGGATCGCACGTTTAGATTCTTAGGGCGCTGGCTCGGATAAGGCAACGCTGCAGCCCGAGCCAATTTCGACGGTAAGCGCCTAAGCGACGAGCAGTACAAGCTGGACGATTGATCGACTTACAGCTGTCGCGAACGGCACCTAGGCCAACCGCTAGAGTGGTCGGCGGCGAGACAATCGCTTAGCGCCGCCGACGACTTTTCGCCGCGCTTTTTTTGCCGACGTCGATGCGCTTTTCGGCATTTGATGAGCGGCGGCGCGACGCATCATGTCACATAGAAATTCTGCCGCGGGCGTCAGTGGAAGCCGCGACCGTTTGACGATGCAAATAGGCGGAGCGGGAAATACCTCGGACACTTCAAAAATATCCAAGAGTGCCGCGGTCAATGGAGAGTGACGCCATTGTTGGGGAAGCATGGTGAGCAGGTCCGAACTCGCCGCCGCCATCACCATGGTGAGTGCCACGTGGGCCTGGATATCAATCCGGGGCGGCGGAAGATCGGCGCGGGCAAACAGCGGTCCAAGCTCGGCGTCGCTGACCACCGTCACGGACGTTCCGATCCAGCGGGCGCCCGCCAAGTCCTTGAGCGATTTCGCGCCCAACAGGGGGTGTCCCTTTCGTCCGAAAATCAGTCTAACGTTATCGAACAACTTTTCCACGGAGAGCTCTTTCGAAACCGGCGACTCCGTAAGCGGACCTACGTAGAAATCCAGACTTCCGTTCCGCAGCCCCTGGTCCATAGCCGGCAAAAGTCCCTCGGAGATGTCCAAATACACGTCGGCGTAACGGTCTTTGAATCGCTGGAGGGCATACGGGAGTAAGGCAATATGCGAAGCGGTAGACAGGCCAATCGCCACGGTTCCCGTTGTTTTCCCCGAGATCTGGCTGATCTCCTCGCGCGCTCGCCGCAATTCCTCTTGCACTGTGATGGCACGCCGGAGAAACAGGGCTCCCGCTGCCGTCAGCACAACCCCCTTTGCCTTGCGCTCGAACACCGCGGTCCCCAGCTCTCGCTCGATTTCGTGAATGCTGCGCGTAATAGCTGGTTGAGCGCCGCCAAGGTGCCGGGCCGCGCTGCGTATGCTTCCCCGCTCAGCGACGGCGATTAAATTGCGAAGGTGGCTGAGCTTCATACTGCCATTCTACAGCAGGACCCATACCTACCTCCACGCAGAGCGCCTGTCAGACAACGGCGGCGAGATGCCGCCTTATCATCAATGCCCCGATCAGTGTGGCGGCAGCCATCCCGGCCAGAGCCGCGAACAATCCCGCACCCTGTATTTGGGCCAGCAGCCAGCCGGCAACGAGGGAACTGGAGATCCCGCCCAATCGTCCGAAGCCCGCTGCCCAACCGACGCCGGAGGACCTGATGTGCGTGGGATAGAGGTGTGTACTCAACCGATAAGCCGCCGTTTGAATGCCGATCATGACGAAGCCGACCACGGCAATTTCCGCCATGAGCGTGGATTGGTTGAGCGGGGGTCCGTCGCCTGCGGAGTCAGTCAGCAACCGTGAAATGAGCAATAGTGCGCCCATGCCGAGAATCCCGAGCGCTGCCAGCGGCCGGCGCGAGCCCCAACGATTCAGGACCCACGCCGTCAGCACCCCACCACATATGCCGGCGACGTTGAAGGTAACGGAGCCATGCACCGCAGCCGCCAATGGCAGCCCGAGCGAACGCAAGATCACCGGTGTCCAGCTGAAAAAGGTGTAGATGGTGAACATATTGGTGAAAAAAATTAGCCATAGACCAAGCGTCTCAGTCAGCAGCGGAGGCGCCAACAGCAAAGAGACGCGAGTGCGGTTACTCCGATCAGTAAGGTCGCCGAGATCGAATTCGTCGACCGCCGTATATCGATCGTTTCCGACCAGACGATTGAGCACTTTGACCAACGAGTCGCGGCGATTCAGGCGCGTCGCAAGATAACGGGGCGACTCCGGCAGAGCAAAGAATAGCAACACCGCGAATGCGCACGGCAGTAAGCCGCCGACCACGAACATCGAGCGCCAGCCGTGATCCTGCAGGATATGGGACGCGATCACCGCCCCACTCATTCCGCCAATGGGGACGCCGACGACAGCCGCCGCTATTGCATGCGTCCGCCATCGCGGACCGGTGAATTCAGCTAGCAAAGCCATGGCATTCGGAATTGCGCCACCCAAGCCGATCCCAGTGAGGAATCGCCACGCGGCCAATGCCGACATGCTGTGAGAGGTCACTCCGAGCAACGTCGACAGCCCGAAGATAGCCACGCTCGCCAACAACACAGGTCGACGCCCTTGGCGGTCCCCCAACGCGCCGAACGCAAAACCACCCGCCGCCATGCCCACAATGGCCGCCGCCAGTACAGGTCCCAATGAGGCAGGCGTGACCCGAAACTCGAGGGCGAGTAACGGAGCCGCGAGGCTGATGATCTGAATGTCCAAGCCATCGAGAATGAGAATAATCGTCGTGCATAGGATCACCACAAGAGGTAGTCCAAATAAGCCAGCCGTATCCAATACCTGATTCACATCTATTTTTTTCATGCCCCCGTTATAGCAAGTGAGCTGGTGGCTAGTACATACCGCCGACGCATCAGTTTTGATTGCTCGATGCCTAAACGGTATCGGACGAACGGTTTCGCCATCATCCCAGGGTGCCCGACTCCGGCTACCTTGTGCGGCAACAAACAGGGCGGACACACACGCCTATCAGCGGGCGGTGGGAGGCTGGTTGCAACAAACATCAGAGGGTCGAAACGAACACGCATCCGTGGTGATCGTAGGCGCCGGGCCCGTGGGCCTCGCGCTCGCGATTGAACTCGGTCATCGCGGAGTTCGATGCGTGGTTCTCGAGCGCAACGATCGCGTCGGCAAAGCACCGCGAGCCAAGACCACCCATACGCGCACTCGAGAACATTTGCGGCGTTGGGGAATCGCGCAAAGTCTGGCGGCGGCTTCCCCGCTCGGCATCGACTATCCATCCGACGTGATTTTCGTCACCCGGCTCGCGGGACACAAACTTGCTCACTTCAGGAACGCCTTCAACTGCGCACCCGGTCGCGAGCCGTCGTATTCCGAACATGCGCAATGGATTCCTCAATACACGCTCGAGGAAGTTATGCGAAAACATGCGCAGACTCTGCCGGGAATCGATATTCGATTCAATTGTGAGTTTGTATCGGCTTCACAGGACGCCGACTACGTGACCACACGGTATCGCCGCCATGGCGAGAATGACGAACTCTGCCTCGATAGCGACTACCTGGTCGGAGCCGACGGTGCTCGCAGTGCCGTGCGAACGCTCATCGGTGCAAGAATGGAAGGCGAATACGGACTGTCGCGAAACTATAACTTCGTGTTCCACGCTCCGGGTCTGGCCGAAGCGCATCCGCACGGGCCCGCCATCATGTATTGGCAGGTTAACGCGGACTACCCAAGCCTCATCGGCCCCATGGACGCCGACGATACATGGTTTTTCATGCCCACCCGTCTTCCGGACGGGGTCACCCTGTCTCGAACGGATGCTGCCGAGGCAATCCGCAGCGCATCCGGCATTGATCTTCCCTATCAAGTCGTCCACTCGGACGAATGGGTCGCCAGTCAATTGATCGCGGACAAATACCGAGATGGGCGGATTTTTCTCGCCGGAGACGCCTGCCATTTGCATCCACCGTTCGGAGGCTACGGCATGAACATGGGCATCGCGGATGGGGTTGATCTCGGTTGGAAACTCGCGGCGGTCATCCAGGGTTGGGGAGGAGCAGCACTTCTCGATAGCTACGTCCGCGAGCGGCGACCCACCCACGAATATGTCATCGCGGAGGCAGTTGCTAACCACTCCGCCCTGGCAGACAACTTCTTGCAGAAGGGATTGGACGCCGACACCGAGGAAGGCGTACGCCTTCGGGAGGAAGTCGGACAGCGCATCGCCAAAGCCAAAGTGCGTGAGTTTCACAACCTGGGCTGCGTTCTCGGCTATCGCTATGAGGACTCGCCGATTATCGTATCCGACGACAGCGTACCCCCAACTCGCGACTCCAATGTGTACGTACCCTCCTCCCATCCAGGATGTGTGGCACCTCACGCCTGGCTTGAAGATGGATCTTCGCTATACGACCACTTCGGCCCCGGATTTACATTAGTCGCTGGGCGTACCGCGGACCCATCCGAGGTGAAGCGGATTGTTGCAGACTCGCAAGCAAGCGACGTTCCTTTGCAGCTCGTCGAGATATCGAGTGACGCCGTTGAAGCACTCTATCCTTGCCGATTCACGTTGATCCGACCCGATCAGCACGTTGCTTGGAGAGGCAATAAATGGCCGGGAGCGTCCATTCTGCAACAAGTCGCCGGTCAAGGCGCCGCGACGATGACCACTGAGGAATGACATGAAGACACTCATTTATTGCGCACTGTTGTTGGCGTGTGCGGCGGAAACAATCAGCGCTAATGCGCGGGCGGACAACACATCGCCCGGCCGCTTACCGAGTTGTTCCGAACTTGGGACCGATCCTGCTTACGGACTGGCGGGCAACCCCTCCGTTACTCATCTCAAGGCCACGGTAGTGCCTGTGGCTGACCCGGGAACTCAGGAGCAATCGCCGAGCACCAACTTCGCAGAGAGGATGGAGCGCGGCGTACCGGCGGCTGTCGCGTACTGTCGAGTCGACTTTACTTACAACGCCGGCAAGGGTGGGAATGCCGACGGTTACGATGAGGGTCAGAAACAGGCCCTGGGAATTCGCGTGGGACTGCCCCTACGTGCAGATGACGGTGGTGTTGATGGCGGATGGAACGCCAAGATCCAAAACCTGGGTAGCGGCGGCTGCATGGGGTACTTGGGTTCCGTCACGCAGGCCACGAACCGCGGTTATGTAGGAACGGCCAGCGACGGGGGGCACGGTGCGCCGTGGATCCTCTTCAACTGCGATTTTGGGGTAATCCAGTCGAAACATCAGTTGAACGAGGGCTTGATTCGGGATTTTTCCCGCGACCACGTCATCTGGCAAACAAAAATGGCCAAGGCAGTGGTCAAGGCCTACTACGGTACCAAGGAAAAGCGCACCTATTGGACCGGCTGCTCCCAAGGAGGCCGCGAAGCCGTGATCGCCGCGCAGACCGTACCGGAAGAATACGACGGTATTTTGGGGGGCGGAGCCGCGCTCAATTGGATGCGCTTCCAGATGGCCCAGGCCTGGTCCGGACTCGTCATCAAGGACGAACTGAAGACCAAGGGCAAGACTCTCACGGAACAACAGATCGCAAGCACCACCCAGGCAGAAGTCGCCGCATGTGACGCGAGTGACGGGGTCAAAGATGGCGTGATCGGCGATCCGCGCACCTGTCATTGGAGCGCCACGCACGCAATCTGTGGAGTCAAGGGCGCGTCGCGCGAGAACTGTCTCGACGCGGATCAGGCTCGCGCCTTCGACATGATCCGGCGTGGACCGGTCAATTCCTCGGGACAATTAATCTGGTATCCGTGGGAGCCGGGGACGACGCTCTCGACAGAAACGAACTATCTCCTCAGCGACGGCGTCATGCGCTGGGCCGTGAAGGATTTGGATTTCAAATCGGCCGAACATCTCTATATCGACAAAGCTCACTTGATGGCCGCCCACGATCCCAAGGGCATCACGTACGAAGATATGGCTACGCTGGCCGCGCAAGTGGGCAGCGACCTCGCCGACGTCGACAGCCCCGCCCTTGACACCGCAAAAGCCCGCGGCCTGAAAATGATCCTTTGGACCGGAACTGCGGACCGCAACATCCCGTCCCGAATCACCATCAATTATTACCGGCAAGTGGCCGCTCATTTCGGCACCACCATCAACGACCCGAAGTTCCAATCTTGGATGCGCGTGTACCTGTATCCGGGTGTGGATCACTGCGCGGGCGGAGTGGGACCTCAGCCGGGAAACTTCAACGATGGCCCCTTGTTCGACGCTCTGGTGGCTTGGGTCGAGCAACGCAGGACACCTGATCAGGTGATGGCAACGGAATACCCTCCCTTGCCGGTCGGCGCTCCGCCGATGGTGGGGCCGGAAATGCGTCCGGTTCTCGGGCACCGACCTGTTTGCGCCTACCCTAAAACCGCGGTGTACGCGGGATCGGGGGACACGCATGACCCGAAGAACTTCCGATGCGAGGGCAATCTCGAGACTGAAGCGGCGGTGAAGCAAGACATCCTGGCCAAACACAAGGCCGAGAACGGCACGGGCAAAGTCCCCGGTCCCTACGGAGGGTCATAGCCTCGCCGCAAGGAAAGAAAACTTCGAATTTTGATTTTTGGTTGGCGTAGACACTCGGGGGAAAAAGACATGACAACAAATACTAGAATTGGTAACGCGATGCTTGCGGGCTGCGGCTGCGCAGCTCTATCAGTCTCGCCGTGGGCTGTCGCACAGGAGCAAGCGCAGCTCGAGGAGGTCGTGGTGACCGCCCAAAAGCGCTCTGAGAATCTGCAAGACACTCCCGTGGCCGTGACGGCGCTATCGGCGGATACGCTGCAACAACGCAGTGTCAATACCACGCAGGACCTCATGCAAGTAGCGCCCGGCCTTCAGGTATCGACTCAGGCGGCTGGAGATTCTGGGGGATCCGCGACATTCTTCCTGCGGGGCATGGGACAAGAACGCTCCGGCAACGGTCAGGAGCCGGCCGTCGGTATTTACATCGACGACATTTACTACCCTTCTCTGGAAGGCACCATCTTCAATATCATCGACCTGGCCCAGATTGAAGTATTGCGCGGTCCACAGGGAACTTTATTCGGGCGGAACACGATCGGCGGGGCCATCCGCTACACGACTCAAAAACCCACTGATGACTTCTCGGCGACCGCCACCGCCACAGTGGGCAGCTACGGGCGCAACGACATCACGGGCTCGGTGAACCTACCGCTGGGTAGCATATTCGATGTGCGCGTGACCGTCGGTCGGCTCCAAACCAGCGGCTACGTGCGCCAGCAGGACGGCGACGCGCCTGCCGGCGGAACCGATACGGAACTGGCCCGCATCGCGATCCGCGCGAAGCTCACCGACGAGCTCACCGCGGATCTGACCCTGCAGGACAGCCGACAATATCTCGACGGATTTCCGTATACCAGGCCTGGCCCCATCGTTCCCGGCCCCCTGTTTCCCAGCTGGTATAACCTGAACCCCACTCACGCCGGCGACCTGTATGGGGACAACTACGCATCTCAGTGCGCCTACTGCCAGGCGGGCACAGGCGCCAACCGAGAATATTCCGAGACTCGCACTCCGAGTGGGACGCTGGTGGTCAATTGGGATGTCGTGGGCGACCTCGCCATCAAGTCGTTGACCGGATGGACACGAGTCGATAACGCAGGCTATTCCGACCAGGACGGATCGCCCCTGCCGATTTTCGAGTCATATAACAGCGGCACGGACACCGCGACCTCAGAAGAGTTGCAGGTCAACGATAAGAATTTTGACAGCCGCCTCATTTGGGTCGGCGGCCTGTACTACTACCATGAGCAGCAGGTTACTTCTCCTACCAGTTTTAGCGTACAAGCGCTTCCCCCGCCTGAGCCCGGTATTCCTCTGGAAGCCGTCGGGGTGGAGACGCTAGTTTCGCAGCCGCCAGCCACGCGCACGACGGATTCGTACGCGGCCTACGTGAACGGCACATTTCATCTCCTTGATAAGTTGTCGTTGCTGGGAGGCTTTCGCTACAGCGACGACGAGAAGGACGCCACGTATCAGGGCGTGACACCCGCCCACGCGAGTTTTACCAGCAATACATGGCTCGCCGGTCTTCAATATGAATGGACCGACACCCTCATGACATACGGCAAGGTCTCCACGGGCTTCCGCGCCGGCGGCTTCAACCCACCCGGGGTCAATCCGCCGATTCCCTTCATCGCATTTCAACCGGAGTACGACCGCAGCTATGAAATAGGCGCTCGTATGGACTTCTTCGACAAACGGCTTCGGTTGAACCCGACTGTTTTCTACAACGATTGGACCAACATCCAAGTACAAACCGCAGTTCCGGTCGTCGGAGAGGGGCTCGAACTCGAGCTGCAGAATGCCGGCCGTGCTCACACGGCGGGTTTCGAATTGGAAGCCGAAGCCAAAGCTACCGACGCCCTGTTGCTGTTCGCCAATGTGTCCACACTCTCCACGAAGTATGAAAGCGTTGGAAATGCCAGCGGCATCACCACCAACAGCTATTTCGAACGCGCGCCAACGCTGACCTATGGGGTTGGGGGCACCTACACGTCCGATTTACCCGAGGGAAAGTTGCGCTCCACGGTCAACTGGAGCTGGCAGGCTCAGCAACACAGCACGCCCACGGACGACGATACGTTGATCCTGCCCAGCTATGGGTTGCTGAATGCCCGCATGGAATACGAGTTGACCAAGACTTGGACGGTCGCGCTGTTTGGGACTAATCTTCTCAACAAGGTTTACTACGTCGGCGGAGTGAACTATGGCTCCAATGTCGGCTCTCCTCTCTACAACCTCGGCGTGCCGCGTGAATGGGGCATCAGCGTACGTGCCAGCTTTTAAAGGACATCTATCATGAAATTAGTGCGCTTCGACATCGGCCAAGGCCCGCGGTCGGGTTTGGTTAAACAGGATGGCATTATCGATATACAGCGATCGCTCGGTGAGTTCGACACCGTTTTATCCATCATCGCAGGCGGCTCGGCCGCGCTGGGCAAACTCAGCCTTTTGGAAAACTCCGAACCAACCACGCATCGCTTGGCAGATGTGCGATTGCTGACCCCCATCGAGCGACCGGGAAAGTACCTTGCTATCGGGATGAACTATCAAAAGCACGTGGCTGAAGCTGCACGCATCGGCGTGCCCCCGCCGAAACAACAATTGTGGTTCAACAAACAAACCAGCTGCATCAGCGGTCCCTACGACCCGATTGATCCCGGGGTAACCGAGAAATTAGATTATGAAGTGGAGTTGGGCGTCGTCATCGGCAGGCCGGCGAAGGCGGTTAGTGCGGGCAACGCGGCGAATCATATCTTTGGATACTTCGTGGCGAACGACGTGTCCGCCCGCGACTGGCAGTTCCACTCGCCCACCTTCACCATGGGGAAATCCTTCGACACGCACGGACCTATAGGACCCTGGATCGTGACCGCGGATGAGATCGCGGACCCACACTCCTTGGCGCTGCGTTGTTACGTGAACGGCGAACTCCGGCAGTCGAGCAACACCGGCGAAATGATTCACAACATCTATCAGCAGATCGCCTATCTATCGACTGCGTTTACGTTGGAGGCGGGTGACCTGATTGCCACGGGCACGCCGGAAGGGGTCGGAGTCGGAATGGTCCCGCCCATATTCCTCAGCGAAGGCGACGCGGTTCGGTGCGAAATTGACGGCATCGGTGCCATCGAAAATATCGTCAAACGATAAGGCGTTCACTCCTCACCCATCGGAGACGAATATGTCGGTCCTAGGCGTCGTGTCCTACGCATTGGAAATTCCAGCACTCGCTGCAGGCGCTAAGTTTTATGCGGATGCCGGACTAGAAGTGTCGGTCGATGGCAACGTCGCGCATTGCCGATGCCCGGGTCAACAGCGAGACTCCATTATCTTGTTCGGCGGCGCGCCGGCCAAGCGGCTGCGTTACATCACGTTGCGCGCGGCGGACATCGATTCCATGATGGAGGCCGTCATAGAGTACGGCGGCAGACCGACGGTACCTCCGCAGGTTGCCGAGGGTAACGGAGTCTGGCTCTTGGACCCGCACGACATGTTAATCCAGCTGTTGGATTGCCCGCCGGACCCTGACACTTTCGTTGCGCCGCCGTTTCAAATCAATTCCCCAGGTGCTTTGGTTAGGAAGGGGCGCTCCGGGATATTGCCGAGACAAACTTACGGCAGCGTGAAGCCCTTGCGGCTTGGACACGTGCTGGTGTTCACTCCCGATGTCATGAAGAGTGTCTCCTTCTTTACGCAAGCGCTCGGCATGGGCCTCGCAGATCGTGCGCAGGAAGTGATTGCCTTCTGCTGCACCAGGGCCAACAGTGACCATCACGTCGTTGCCTTCGCCAAATCGCCGGGTATTGGATTCCATCATGCCAGCTTTCAAGTGACGGACCCAGACGAGGTGGGCCGAGCGGGGCGCGATTTGGTCACCGCCACCGGGCGGGGGGACTGGGGATTTGGACGTCACACCATAGGCTCAAACTTTTTTCACTATATCCAAGATCCGTGGGGTAGCTGGTTTGAGTACTACTCCGACATGGACCACATCGACGACTATTCTCAATGGAAACCGACGAACTACGGGATGGAGGATAGCCTCGCCAACTGGGGTCCGCCGGTGCCGGTCGACTTCGTCCACAATTACGAAATCTCGGCCGCCCCGCCCTCTCGAGCTCCGTAGCTATGCCCCTATCCATCCGCCTATTAGGACCGAACCGCCATGACGATTAAAACCACCTCGTATCTCGAGAACAAGATTTCCGGTCTGTACGCAGAGGGATCCGACGGCACACTGCCGCTGCTCGTGATGTTTCCCGGAGGCGGAAGCAATGCGGATGCGTTCAATCTTCCACACGCTTCCTTCCTAAAGACCGCCTCCGACAATGGGTATTCCGCAATCGCGCTGAATCGTCCGGGCCAGGCCGCCAGCACCGCGTTGGACTTGGATCCGATGGCCGATGTCGGCGCCTTCGATGCCAACGCGGCTCGCTTATGCGAGGTCATCGATGAGATTTGGTCCCGTAAAAACGCTCCACATTCGGGCGTAGTGATATATGGCAGCTCCATCGGCGGTGCGATTGCCCTCCATGCAGCAGCTAAATGGTCACGAGAGAAGCGGGCGTGGCCGCTTCTCGGAGTCGCTGTCGCGGATATCGGGCAAAGTCCGCCCCGCGCCGTGGTCGACACGTGGACCACCCTGCCCGCTCTAGAGACCATCAACCTGGCCCAATACATTGGCCTATTTTTCTCCGCCGTGCCGCCGTGGGCGGCGCCTGCGTTACCGCCTCGCACAAGTTTGGAACCTCCGGTACTGAAAATTCCTCGGGCTGAACTACAGGAGGTCGTTGGAGGCTGGCCGCGAAACTGGAGGGCCATCTGTTCCCAAATCACCGTCCCTGTTCACTACAGCATCGCAAAATACGACACCGTGTGGACAATTAACCAGGCATTGCTGGACGAATTCACCGAAGTGTTGGCCCTAAAATCACCCCACGTTGAGAGCGCTATTATCCCAGGTGCCTCCCACGGTATCGGCCTGGGACCCCTGGCAATGAGCCATATATTCCAGGTGCTGTCCTTCGTGGCACGCTGTCATGTCGCCGGTCGCGCGCCGCAAGTGCTGGTGCGGTAATTGAGGCTTCCTAGCAATGACCCAAGCCGGCCAAATACACATGTTCATCATCCGGTGGAAGTCCGAGACCACCTACGGACAAGTGAATCGCGCCTTGCATGACGTCCGGGCGTTTCAAGGCGTCGTTCCCGGGCTGCTTGAAACGAATGTCGGCATCAATGCGTCCGATAAATCCGCTGGGTATGCATTCGCCGCTGTGCTGAAATTTACCGACGCGAACGCCTTACGGGATTACTTAGTGCATCCTGCGCATATCGCGTTTCTTGAATGGGTTTCACCCCTGATAGATTCTGCTATCGATGCGGACTTCAAACCATAAAATCCGCGATGCTTGCACTCTTCAAAAACCCTATGTAGACTTTCAACTATGGGTAAGGAAGATCGCAATGTCAGAATGTCTCTGCAGACGTTGCGCGTCCTGGAAGCGTTCTTAGAAAACCCTACCGATCAACTCTCCGGAGCGGATGTGCACCAGCGGTGCGGCATTGCCTCCGGCACCCTCTACCCCATTCTCCTTCGGCTCGAGTCGGCAGGTTGGTTTGTCAGCCGTTGGGAATCCATTGATCCCTCGGCAGCGGGTCGGCCCCGGCGGCGCTTGTATCGACTGACTCCGACGGGCCTCAGGCGAGCCACCGACGTCTTTGCAAGCTTCAACAGAGGCATCCTCACATGAGCGTGGGCCCCTACGATCAATCGCAGAAAGGGTCGGATAGTCTTTCACACGGATTGATACGTTACGCGGCCCGCAGGGCGCCGCTGGATCTGGCCGACAGATTGGCCGAGGAATGGCAGGCGGATTGCGATGTCAGATCTTCAGCATTATCTCAATTGCGATTCGCGCTGGGTTGCTGCTGGGCGACCCGAGTGATCACGCGCGAACACTGCCCGGCAATGATTCCGGCGGTCGTTGCCGCAAGGGGGCCGATCGTCGCATGGGGCCGGGTGAGCGATGAATCCGGTCTCGTTGCAGCACCAGGTCTCACGCGCGGCGCCGGATCATGCAACACCGCCGGAATTAATGACGGCTCGAATTGAGTTTCCCCAGAAACCGATGGGAATGAATCGTTAAAGCATGTCGGATCTCGCCGATCCGATCTTTCAGCGGGAGGTGCTTCAATGAGCATGAAGCTGGGCGGTGCGACCGGCTCCTTCACGGATATCAATATGACGCCGTTGATCGACGTCATGTTGGTGTTACTCATCATTTTCATTATTTCGCTGCCGCCGGTGACGCACGCGGTCAAGATCGATAATCCCCAGACGATAACACCGCCTCCGCCGCAGCTCCCGGTCGTCGTGAACTTGGGCATCGACTTCGATGGCGCCTTGACTTGGAATGGCAGCCCGGTGGATCGCAAGACCTTCCAGGGCTATATCACCGAACAAGCCGGCGAAGATCCGCAGCCGGAAGTACACATTGCCGTGGACAAATTCGCTCGATATGCGAAGGTAGCCCAGACATTGGCCGACCTTCAGAGCCGGGGCCTGAAGAAAATCGGATTCATCAATAACACTCTTTATTGACTACTAAGCCATGGCCGATACTCCCTCTCAGGCGGAGAGCCTCATCGTGGGTGCGGGTCTCACGGGGTTGGTAATATCTCCCTACCTGAGGTCGGTGAGCACCGACCACGGCATTCCTGTGCACGTTTTTGCCTGGCAAGCGGACATGACGCAAACAGGCTTGCAACGTGACGCGATTTATCTCGTGCGGCCCGACGGGTATGTGGCGCTCGCAAACGCCGAATCCGATGAAGCCACGATCGAGACCTATCTGAGCGAACACAAAATCGGAGTAATTGCTCAACCCGCCGCCGCCTCCGCCACCAACCAATCGCGAAACACCTGTACTTCCCGATGCGGCCGTTGCGGCCGCTCCGGCGTGACCACGAAGTAAGAGTGGTCGTCGGCGAACTCAGCGTCGAGCGCCGGCACCAAGCGCCCCGTCGAGAGATAAGACGCAAGGTACACACGGTTCGCCAGCGCACAACCCGTACCGCTGGACGCCAGTTCGAGCCCGGCCAACATCGTGTCCACCGCCAGCCCGGGGTGTGCGCCAATATTCCCCAGCCCCAACGCCTGGCGCACACTCAACCAATGGTTGTCGTACCCCATGATACGAATCAAGTGGTCGGGAAGCAGAGTCGCCGCCTCTCCGGCTGCCCTGACCGCCTGCAGCAGCGTCGGACTGCACACCGCCACAATAGGTTGATTGAGCAAATGCTCGGCTCGGTACCCATGCCAATGACCCCGGCCGTAGCGAATCTCGAGGTCAGTGGCCTCATCGGGCACCGGGTTGTCCCAGATCACCGATGACAACCGCAAGTCGATGGTCGGATGAGCCGCGCTGAACAGCGGCAACTTGGGCGCCAGCCATAGGGCCGCCAACGACACCGGCGCAGTGACCGTGACCTGAATCCGCTCGTGGCCACCGAACAGCCCCACCGTGGAATCGGCCAGCTCTTCGAACGCCTTGCGAACCGGCGGCAGGTAGGCCACCCCCATGGCGGTGAGCTTCACGCCCCGCGCTAACCGCTCGAACAGCGCAAACCCCAGATGACCCTCCAACGCCCGAATTTGGTAGCTAATGGCTCCCGACGTCAGGTTGAGCTCGGTCGCAGCAGCCGCAAAACTCGACGTTCGAGCCGCCGCTTCGAAAGATTTGAGCCAGGCGAGGTTAGGCAACCCAACTACGGGTCTGACAGTATTCATGGGTCCTCAGGCATTAATATTTTATAGCCAAGGTACCAAATATCTCGGTTGCGCGCCAAAATGGATCAATTTATTGTGGCCTCTAACCACTTTCCAGCGGATTTCATGAAAACCAACGCGCGCATTGTCATCGTGGGTGGCGGCATCATGGGTGCCAGCCTGCTCTACCACCTCGCCCTCGAAGGCTGCACCGACACGGTGCTCATTGAAAAGGACGAACTCACCTCCGGGTCCACCTGGCATGCCGCAGGCCAGTGTCCCAGCATCACCGGCAGCTACAACCTCGCCAAGATCCACGCCTACAGCAACAGCCTGTATCCGAAGCTGGAAGGCTTGACCGGCCAATATACGAGTTGGCATCAGTCCGGCGGTCTGCGTCTCGCGAACAATGAACATGAGCTTGCTTGGCTCAAGCATATCTACGGTTTCTCGAAGAGCATCGGTTTCAACATGGAAATCGTCGGCCTCGACGCCATCAAGAAACTGAATCCCTTCCTGACCACCGACAACGTGCTGGCCGCCGGCTGGACCACCGAGGATGGTCACGGCGACCCCTCGGGCATTTGCAATGCCATGGCGAAAGGTGCGCGCGACTTGGGAGCGACCGTGGTTCGTCACAATCGCGTGCTCGACATTCGCGTGCGACCCAGCGGCGAGTGGGAAGTGATCACCGAGAAAGGCACCATCGTCGCGGAAATCGTCGTCAATGCCGCAGGCTGCTATGCCCGCGAAGTCGCCAAGATGGTGGGCAGCGATGCGCCCATCACCAACATGCAGCATCACTACATCATCACGCACCCCATTCAAGCTTTCATCGATCGTAGCGAAGAGATGCCGGTGATGCGCGACTCGTATACCGCCGGGTATTTCCGCCAAGAGCAGAAGTCCGGCTTGATCGGCGTCTACGAGAACGTAGGATTGCAGGAGGCCTGGGCCCCCAAGGGCTACCCCGCCTGGGAATCCACCAACGAGCTCTTCCCGGACGACTTGGAGCGCATCTCGCCCTGGCTGGAGCGCGCCATCGAGCGTATGCCCATTTTTGGCGAGGCCGGCATTCGCCGCGTCATCAACGGCGCCATTCCGCACACGCCGGACGGCGGCCCGCTCCTGGGTCCCGCGCCGGGCCTCAAGAACTTCTGGATGTGCTGCGGTACTTCGTTCGGCATCGCGCAAGGCGGCGGTTGCGGCAAGTATCTCGCGCAGTGGATGCTGCACGGCGACGCCGACATCAACATGACGGAATTCGATCCGCGTCGCTACGGCAAGTTCGCCGACGAGGCCTATTCGCGCGCCAAGGTGTACCTCGATTACAAGCTCACCTTCGTCACGCGCCGCCCCGGCGAAGAAGAAATGGACGGGCGCCCTCAAAAAACCAGCCCGCTGCACGACAAGCTCGAGCGCCAAGGTTGCGTGCACACCGAGACCTACGGTTGGGAGCGCCCCAAATGGTTCTCCCTCGACGGCCGCGAAGAGGACTACAGCTATCGCCGCAACAATGTTTTCGAGGTCGTTCGCGACGAAGTCGCCGCAGTGCACGAGCGCGTGGGCCTCTTGGATTTGACCGGCTTCGCGAAATACGACATTAGCGGCCCTGACGCGGAGAGCTTCCTCAATCGCATTATCGCCAACAAGACGCCGCGTAAAGTCGGTGGCATCGGGCTGGCGCATACCCTGTCGCCGCAGGGCCGCATCCTCGGCGAAATGACCATTAGCCGTCTCGGCGAGGATCGCTACTTCGCCCTCTCGGCCGCCGCAGCGGAACAACGCGACCTCGACCTCATGCAGCAGAGT
>Ga0302310_10000557_pt1 | contig 34646 bp, 26 predicted proteins | sample III_Palsa_N1_2_FD_200451 | JGI IMG/M metagenome (GOLD analysis project Ga0302310, IMG submission 200451) | Peat permafrost microbial communities from Stordalen Mire near Abisko, Sweden - III_Palsa_N1_2 | ecosystem: Environmental > Terrestrial > Soil > Palsa > Peat permafrost | place: Sweden...
TGACCGACACTGCGTCCACTGCCTGCGCGGCGCCGGCGCCGAGGGTCTTGTTGAGCGCATCGGTAAGCCTGGAGGCGGTGGAGAAATCCGGCGCATTCAAATTGAGCATCACGAACGGCTGGCTGCCAAAGGTATTGGGCACCTCGCGTTCGACGGTGGCGCCATTGGGAATCCGGCCGCCGCTGGGCACGTTCACGCTCACGCGCGATCCGTCCTTGCCCGCGACACCAAAGCCGCTGACCATGACGCTGCCCTGCGCCATCGCATACACCTCGCCATCGGCGCCGTGCAGCGGCGTCATCAGCAGCGCGCCGCCGCGCAGGCTGGTGGCATTGGCGATGGAGGCCACGGTGATGTCGATGGTCTGCCCGGTCTTAACGAACGGGGGCAATTCCGCGGTCACCGTCACGGCGGCGACGTTCTTGAGCTGCATCTGCGCGGCCACGCTGGCCGGCACCGGCACCCCGAACTTCGCCAGCATGTTGGAGATGCTCTGGATCGTAAAGGGGGCCTGAGTGGTCTGGTCACCCGTGCCATTGAGGCCCACCACCAGTCCATAGCCGACCACCTGGTTGGTGCGCACTCCGGCGACCGAGGCCAGGTCCTTGACGCGTTCCGCATGTGCCAGCCGCGGCTGCAGCGAGCACATGAGTGTCGCGGCGGCCAGCAGCTGAAACCATCGAATCATTGCCCATTTGCTCATGAGGTCACGTCCAGTTAAAACGGCATCCACTTGGAATCGAAGAATCTCGCCAGCCAGCCCTTGGTGTTGGCATCGGCGAGGGTGCCCTGTCCGCCGTAAGCGATGACCGCATCGGCGACCAGTGTCGAGGGAACGGAGTTGTCCGGTTGAATGTCGACCGGCCGCACGATGCCCTGGACGCGGATGTATTCGCGGCCCTGGTTTATCGTGATCCACTTCTGTCCGCGCACCAGCAGATTGCCGTTGCCGAAGCGCTTGGTGACGGTGACGGAGATCGAGCCGGTCAGCACATTGCTCTGCGCGCTGTTGCCTTCGCCATCGAAGGTGGTGGCGTCATTGAGGTTGTTGCTCAGAATATTGTTGCCGTGAACGGTAAATGGCACGCCCAGCAATGTCGGCGCCGCCATCGCCTCGGTGGTGGTCTTCTTGGTGGTCGTGGTCGCGCTCTTGGAGGCATTGGTCTGCTCCTGCAGCGTGATGGTCAGCACATCGCCGATGCGATGCGCCACCGTGTTCTCGAACAGCGGCACATCGTGCCCGGTATGAAAGATGGCCCCCGTCGCAGGCACATCGACATCCTGTTCTTCCGGTAGCGTAGCGGCGAATTTCTCGTCCGGCTTCGGCATCCAGCTGCATCCGGGCAGCAGCGCCAGCATCAGCGCGGCTGCCAGGGCCAGAAATGATTTCATTAGCGCCATCGCGTACTCACTCCGCTATCAAAGATTGGAGCTCAGGAACTGCAGCATCTGATCGTTGGTCTCGATGGCCTTGGTATTCATTTCATAGGCCCGCTGCGTCTCGATCATATTCACCATCTCCTCGACCACATCGACGTTGGAGGATTCGGTATAGCCCTGTTGCAACGCCCCGAGGCCGTTGACACCCGGCTGGCCGGTCTGCGCGGTACCGCTCGAGGCCGACTCGACCAGCAGATTGTTGCCATTGGGCTGAAGACCTGCCGGATTGATGAAGTTCGCCAGCTGTATGGTGCCCACTGTCGAGGGCGAGGTCTGATTGGCAAGCTGTACCTGCACCGTGCCATCGGTTCCGATGGTGACGCTCTGGGCACCCTGCGGAATGGTGATCGCCGGCTGCACGGAGAAGCCGCTGGCGGTAACGACCTGCCCCGTGGCACTGACCTGAAAACTGCCATCGCGCGTATAAGCCAGCGAACCGTCGGGCTGCAGCACCTGGAAGAAGCCGCTGCCATTGATCGCCAGGTCCAGCGCGTTGCCGGTCTGGTTGAGATTGCCCTGGGTATAAACTTTTTCGGTCGAGATCAGGCTCACGCCGGTACCGAGCTCCAGTCCGCTCGGGGCCTGCGTGTTCTGCGATGTGGCCGCGCCCACCTGCGAGACGGTCTGGTACAGCAGATCCTCGAACACCGCGCGTCCCTTCTTGAAGCCGGTGGTGTTGACGTTGGCGAGATTGTTGGAAATCACCGCCATATTGGTCTGTTGCGCGTCGAGGCCGGTCTTGGCCACCCAAAGTGCTGGATTCATCGCTGAGAGATCCTCCGTGGCCTTTAGCTGCTCTGCAGCAGCTTGCTGCTGGAAGCAGCGGTGTCTTCGGCCGTCTTCATGGCCTTGACCTGGACTTCGTAGCTGCGTGCGAGCTCGATCATGTTCGCCATGGTTTCGGCGATGTTCACATTGCTCGATTCGAGCGTGCCCGAGACCAGATGCACGGTCGCATCGGGATCGAGTTCCGCGCCGGTGGTGCTGCGGAACAGTCCGTCGTTTCCGCGTGCGACCTGGTCGTTGGCCGGATTGACCAGCTTGATGCGCCCGACGGTCGACATGGTCATCGGCGTCTGGCCGCGAGGCACGACTGAAACCGAGCCGTCGGTGCCGATGTTGATGCTGGTGTAAGGGGGCACCGTGATCGGGCCCGAATCGCCCAGCACCGGATTGCCGTTGGCGGTCATCAGGGTGCCGTTGGTGTCGACGCGCAGATCGCCGGAGCGGGTGTAAGCCTCGGTACCGTCGCTGGCCTGCACCGCCATCCAGCCCGGGCCCTTGATCGCGACATCGAGATCGCGCCCGGTCGCATCGAGCGAGCCTGAACTCGAATCCCAGCCCGTGACATCGTTGGTGGCATAGGCGCGCGAGGACAGTCCCGGCCCCACGACACTCTTGGTCTGGAATGCCGAGAGGTCGGCGCGAAACCCATTGGTATTCGCGTTGGCGAGGTTGTGATTGTTCGCGGCCTGGGCGCGCAGGATTTCCTTTGCGCCCGACATGGCCACGTACACCAGACGATCCATCGCTCGATATCCTTAGAGCTTACTGCTGCTGCGGAATGTTGATGACGGTCTGCGTGATGGAATTCTCGGTCGAGACCATCTCCGCATTGGCCTGGAACGCGCGCTGCGCCGTGATCATGTTGACCAGCTGCGCGGTGATGTCGACGTTGGACTCCTCCAGCGAACCGGACTCGATGAGTCCGACGCCCGCGCCGCCCGCCTGTCCGTAGACTGGCTGGCCGGAGGCGAAGGTCTGCTCCCAGTTGGTGTTGCCAACCTGCTGCAGCGCCTGCTGGTCGGCAAAGTTCGCCACTGCGACCTGTCCGAGCGAGGTCGATTGACCGTTGGTGTAGTTGGCCTGCACTACGCCGGTCGAGCTGACCGAGACGCCGCTGATCTGCCCGGTGGTGAAACCGTTCTGCGTGATGGCCGTGACACCGAAGGTGTTGCCGTACTGCGTGGTGTCGGACATGTTGTAGGTGATGTTCAGGGGCGCGGCGCCTGTCGTCGGCGCATAGGTGCCGAAGCTGATCGCCGTGGGATCGGTTCCACCGGCCGCGTCGGTCACGCCCGTGAGGGCTCCGCTATTGCTGTAGGTCAGCGCCACCGGGGTGGTATTGACAGCATTGCCATCGACGTACTCGTACGCGTTCCAGGTGCCGGCACCGGTGTTGACGAAGTAAAAGCTGGCGGTATGAGCGGCACCGAGCGAGTCGTAGACCGTCATCGAGGTGGACTGGTTGTAGCTATCGGCATTGGTCGGATCGAAGGGTGTCGCGGTGGGCGCGGCCGACGACGCCGGCAGATTGAACGCCAACGAGGCGGTCGTGGTGGCCGCCGGTGCGCTATCGCCCGTGGGGATCACCAGGTTCGTCAACGAGGTGGTGTTGAACGAGCCATTGGCGGTCGGCGCATAGACCTGGAGGTTCTGGCCGGCGGCGTTAACGACGTCGCCATTGGCATTGGTCTGAAACGAGCCGGCGCGCGTGTACTGGTCGCTGCCGCCGCTGCTGACCGTGAAGAAGCCGTTGCCGCTGAGCGCCAGGTCAAGACTATTGCCCGTGGTCTGGATGTCGCCCTGCGAGAATTGCTGCTCGACCTGCTGCAGCTGCACGCCATTGCCGATCTGGGTGTCACTGACGCCCTGGGGCGAGACCGCGAACAGTTCCGCGAAGTTGGCGTTCGAGGACTTGAAACCGGTGGTCGCCGAATTGGCGATGTTGTTGGCCGTGACGTTCAGGTTGCTTTGAGCAGCATCGAGGCCGCTGAGTGCAATTCCGAATGACATGAAGTGTGCTCCTTACGCTTGAATCGGGTGTTTAGTCGATCTGCTGGACGTCGCTCAGTGCCACGGGGCCGAGCTGTTCGGTGTTGAGCGTCGGACTCGCGCCGCTCGCCCCGAGCGTGACGCTCGACACCGTGCCGTTGATAAAGGTGCTGGCGGTCTGCGACGCGCCGCCGACGATGGCATTGGCCGCCACGCCGTAGGTACCGCTCGGCGCCTGCTGGCCGTTGCTCATGGTTCCGTTCCAGCTGAAATTCTGCAGTCCGGACGTCGAAGGGACGGTCTGCTGATCGACCACGACGCCGGCCGAATTGCTGATGGTCACGGACACGCTGGTGGCGCCCGTGGGCACCTGGACCGCGCCGCTGAGTGACTGACCGCTGGTGTAACTGGCTGAGCTCGCGGGGGCGAGGATGCCCTGGCCGACCAGCGCCGCGCTGGTCAGCGCCTGCGAGGACAGCATCGAATTCGACAGCGTGCTCATGGAGGTATTGAGCTGCGAGATGCCCTCGACCGTGCTGAGCTCGGAGAGCTGCGACAGGAATTCATTGCTGTCGGTGGGGTTGAGCGGATCCTGGTTCTGCAGCTGCGCGGTCATGAGCGTCAGAAAGTCGTTCATGGTCAATCCGCCGACGCCGCTGCTCGAGCTGGCGCTGGCGGCGCTACCGCTGGCGGCGCTGCCGCTGCTGCTCGACCCGCTGGTGCCGCTGGTACCGCTGCTGCCATTGAGAAACGCGAACGGATTGGTTGTGGGGGAGCCGACGCCGCTGGTACTCATGATTCGTTCCTGCCTTTCAAGTAATGGGTTGCGGACTTCAGCTCTGTCCCAGCTTCAACGTCGCGAGCATCATGTCGCGCGAGGTATTGAGAACCTCGACGTCGTTCTGGTAGGAGCGCGAGGCCGAGATCATGTCCGCCATCTCTTCGACCACGTTGACGTTGGGCGCATAGACATTGCCTTGCGCATCGGCAAGCGGATTGCCCGGGTCGTAGCGCGTTTCGGGCGCCGCCTGGCTCTCGCTGATGCCGGTGACACTGACCTGCGCTGTGCTCTGATCGTGGCCGAGACCGGCCACGCTGCCCATGACCGCCTGGAAAATCGGGTGCCTGGCCTTGTAGACGCTGTTCGGATCGCCGCTGACACTGTCGGCGTTGGCAAGATTGCTGGCCACGGTGTTGAGACGCACCGATTGCGCGCTCATGCCGGAGCCGGCGATGTCGAATATCTTGAAATTGGACATATCTATGAGCCCGTGATGGCGGTCATGAGGTCGCGCAGGGCGGAATTGATGAACTGCAGCGACGCCTGGTAGCGCACGCTGTTCTCGGCAAAGGCCGACTGTTCGAGCTGCTCATCGACGGTGTTGCCGTCGAGCGCCGAGGCCATCGGGACGCGGTATTTGAGGGCCGAGGAATCGATGTCGCCGGCGCCCGCGCCGGTGCCCGACACGCCGCCGGCTGCTGCCGCTGCCGCCTGTGCGCCCGATGTTCCGGTGGTTCGCGGTGTCAGCGCCGACGGGCCGCCGGACGAAGCGGGGTTCGACTCGCCGCTCGCCGCCGAGAGCGCCGCCTTGAAGTCGATGTCGCGCGCCTTATAGTTCGGTGTGTCGACGTTGGCGAGATTCGCAGCCAGCAGCTCATTGCGCTTCGCTTCCAGCTGCAGCGCCTGTGGGTGAATGCCGAGATAATTGTCCAGCGAAGTTCGCATGCCGGGTGATGGAGCAAGGCCTGTGCCACGGCCTGCTCGGGCACGCATCGGTGCGCAATAGTGTGATGTGCGTCGGATCGCCGCGATGTTGCGGGCGATGTGCCCGGCAAAAAGCGGCAACGCATTGCCGGTTGCTGGCAACCTGAGGCCCACGCTCACGGACAGTGTCTGGACCTATTGGGGATCGGCAGCGCCGCGGCAAACTGAAGCGTCATGAAATCGACGCTGTGCTGCTGGCACGCAGCTTGCTCCTCTAACCGCGATGCGAACCACAACCACTCTATTTATCTGCACTGCCCTGCTGGCCGGCCCCTCCGCCGGGCTGCGGGCGGCCACGACCATCGATCTGGCCGCCATCAGCGCCGCGGCGGAAAGCGCGGTACGCGCGCGCGCCGGCGCCACGGCGGATCAACTGATTCTCGAGGCAGCGCCGCTCGACCCGAGGCTGCGTGTCAGCGGCTGCGATCGAGCGCTGACCGGCTTCCTGACGGATACCAGCCCGCTGCGCTACCAGAATACGGTGGGCGTGCGGTGCGACGGCTCGGTGCGCTGGACCGTCTATACCAGTGTGCATGTGGAATCGCAGACTGTCGTGCTGGTCGCGCGGCGCGCGCTGGGGCGCGATGCGGAGACGGCGGCGGCGGACTTCAAGCTCGAAACGCGCCGCGTGCCCGGCCTGCCCAGTGCCTATGTCACCGATCCTGCCGCGCTCAAGGGACAGCGCCTGAGTCGCCCGCTGGCGGCCGATCAGCCGCTGAGTTTCGAATCCCTGGCGCCGGCCAACCTGATTCATCGCGGCCAGGCGGTCGTGCTCGTAGCCCATTCGGGCGGCTTCGAAGTGCGCGTCAATGGCGTAGCGCTGTCCGACGGCCGCGCTTCCGAGCACATCCGCGTCCAGAACGCCTCCTCGCAGCGAGTCGTCGAGGGTATCGTGCGCTCGGAATCCGAGGTCGAGGCGCCGTTATGACAACTTCAAACCGCCTAAAGTTTGACGCCCCGGCGCCGATACAGCAGGCGAGAGTGCAAGGAGACTGAAGTGCCCAACCGGATCAAGGGACTGGACGGCGGGTCGATCGGGCCCGGCAGCAGTAACCCGATTGAAACGATACGCATCAGCACGCCCGTCAACCCGGCAGGTGCCGACTCGTCCGCGAAACCCGAAGCCGACAGTGTCCATATCACGCAATCGGCGCGTTCGCTGGCGGCGCTCTCCCAGGCGGTGCAGGAGTCTCCGGACATCGATTCCGGACGCGTCGCGGCGGCCCAGCAGGCCCTGAGCGCCGGTACCTACACGATCAATCCCGAACGAATCGCTTCCCGCATGCTCCAGCTCGAGCAGGATCTGAACGCCGCGACCTCTCAATGAGCGTGCAGCGCAACGACATCCAGCGGCACCTGACTCGCATCCTGGCCGAAGAGCGCCGTCTTCTCGGCGAACTCGAGGCGGTGCTGCAGCGGGAGACCGACATCCTGCGCGGCGATGACGCGCCGGCCATCGAACGCATCGGCGACAGCCGTCACGGCTACGTCGATACTTTAAGCAAGCTCGATGCCGAACGCGCCGACACCTGCCGCATGCTGTCCTTTGGCACCGGCCCGAATGGGCTGGCGCGATTGTACGAATGGGCGGATCCGAGCGGGGGGCTGCGACAGGACTGGAATTTGAATCTCGGACTGGCCCGCCGCTGCAAGACGCTCAACGATCGCAACGGCGCCATCGTGCTTGCCAAACTCGGGCGCGTTCAGCAGCTGCTGGGGAAACTCCGCGGTACCACTCCGGCGCCGGTCTACAGCCCTCGCGGATCGCGATACGGGAGTCTTGGCGCACGCGATCTCGGCTGCGCCTGATACGCCCTGACCTGCCTCAGGGCGACCAGTAAACCGATACCGGAACGTTCTGCTGGTGCAGCAGCGCCCGCACCGGCATATCAACCGCCGGCCCGCGCTTGCAGGCGCGCTCGTAAGTGCTCCACTTGGCATCGCCGACAATCAGGATGGCGATGCGCCGCGAGTCCAGCAACGCCCGCAGATTGAGGCTGATGCGCTCGCGCGGCGGCACCGGCGCCGTCATCGCCACGCAACCGGGAGGCTGGGTCGGATCCAGCGCCGCGGCCAGGCCCGGCGAATCAGGAAACAGCGACGCCACATGGCCGTCGTCTCCCATGCCGAGCAGCATGAAGTCGAATGGACGCGGCAGTTCCGCAACGCTCGACCAGCGCGCGTGAGCAGCACTCTGCGCCTGCGGTTCCGCGCTCTTCAGGCCGACGAAATTCGCTTCGGCCGCCAAACCGCGCAAGAGATGATCCCGCACCAGCTTTTCATTGCTCGATGGGCTGGCAGCATCGACCCACCGCTCGTCGGTCAAACTCACCCAGACGTCATCCCAATCAAGCTCGGCGCCCGATAGTCTTTCGAACAGTGCCACCGGGCTGCGGCCGCCGGGTACCACCAGGCTCGCGCCGCGGCCGGCCGCGAGGCCCGCCTGCAGCGTGCCGGCAATCTCCGCGGACAGAGCGTCCGTCAGCGCCGCGGCGTTGGCAAAGCGATGTTCGCGTGTATCAGAGTTCGCCATACCAGGCATATCCATCCCTGCCAATCAAAGCACTGGAAGCCGCCGGTCCCCAGCTGCCCGCAGTGTAGGTCTTGGGGCGTTCATCGGACTGCACCCAGGCTTCACGTATCGGATCGATCCATCGCCACGCGACATCGAGTTCGTCGCGGCGCATGAATAATGTCAGATTGCCCTTGATGACGTCTGTCAGAAGGCGCTCATAGGCATCGAGTTGCGGCGTCTTGGCGGACTCCGCCATGTCGAGCCGCAGATCCACCGGGCGCAATCGCATGGTCTCGCCTGGGTTCTTGGCGAGAATGGTGAGCGTGATCGAATCGCGCGGCTGCAGCGAAATCACCAGCCGGTTGGCCGGCGCACCCGCCACCCGTTCGAAAATCGACAGCGGCACATCCTCGAAATGAATCACGATGTCGCCGATCTGCTCCTGCAATCGCTTGCCGGTGCGCAGGTAGAACGGCACCCCGGCCCAGCGCCAGGTGTCGATGTTGGCCTTCAGCGCCACGTAGGTTTCGGTAGTACTGTCGGCCGGAATGCCGCGTTCGTCGAGGTAGCCGGGAACCGGTGCGCCGTTGACGGCGCCGGCGCGGTACTGACCCCGAACCACGTGGGTGGCAACGTCCGCACCTTCGAGCGGTCGCAGCGCACGCAGCACTTTGAGCTTCTCGTCGCGCACCGCATCCGGGTGATTCGACACCGGCGGCTCCATCGCCATGATGCAAAGCAGCTGCAGCAGGTGGTTCTGCACCATGTCGCGCATCGCGCCGGTCTGATCGTAGAAAGCGCCCCGTCCTTCGACACCCAGCTGCTCACCGATCGATATCTGCACGTGGCTGATGCGGCCGCGTCCCCACAACGGCTCGAACAGCGTATTGCCGAAGCGCAGCGCGAGCAGGTTCTGCACCGCCTCTTTGCCCAGGTAATGATCGATGCGATAGATCTGCTGCTCGGGAAAGATGGCGCCGACGTGTTCATTGATGTGCTGCGCCGAGGCGCGATCGGTGCCCAGCGGCTTTTCCAGCACCACGCGCGCACCGGGCGTGGCAAGTCCGGCCGCGGCCAGATTCTGGCAAATGCTCATGAACAGCGCGGGCGCAGTGGAGAGGAAGAATACGCGTACGTCGGCGGGGTCCTTGGCCAGCTTCGCCGCCAGATTCTGAAAGTCCGCGGGATTGGTGGCGTCCAGGCATACGTAGTCGAGCGTCTCGCAAAAGGCGACCCAGCGTGCATCCTCGAGTCCAGCCAGGTACTTCTTGCTGAAGGCCTCCACCTGCGCCAGATAGGCCGGACGCTCCAGTTTGCTGCGAGCCACGCAGAAGATGCGTGCGCGAGCCGGGAATTGATCGGCCAGGAAGCGCCGGAACAGGGCTGGCAGCAGCTTTCGCATAGCCAGATCGCCGGTGCCGCCGAACAGCACCAGGTCAAAATTCTGCAGGCGCGCTGGCGCGCCGGTTTTTGCGGATGACAAGCAAGCTCCCTTTGATTCTGTCGTGCCGCCGATCAGGATTCTATGTCATATGGCACTTAGGTTGACCCAAATGCACCGCGATAGGTAGTATCGTTCGGCCACTCGCGAGTACATTTTTGAAAATCCTGAGCAAGACAGCCAATCTGCGCCTGGCGCTGTTCATGGCGCTGGCGCTGCTCGTTGCGCAACTGGGCGCCCAGGCGCACGCGTACTCGCATCTTCACGCCGGCTCTCACGTCACCGATCAGCTCAACGATCATGGCAGCGCCTGTGCCGACTGCCTGTCGTTTGCACCGTTGCTGACCACGGCCGGTGGCACCGCTCATCTGCCGATCCTTGCTCCCCAGGGTATCCTCGCCGCTCCCAGTGCCGCCATTCCGACACTGACGACGCGGACGCCAACACCCGCTTTCCAATCTCGCGCACCGCCCTCGAATCAGTAGACGTCCGTCTGTCTGTAGCCACCGCAACGTGGCCACACGTAACTGATTCGATGAGGTATTTTCACAATGTCGAGTTTTCAGCCCACAGCGGCGCTGATCGCGCTTTCATCGCTGTGGCTGGCACTGGCGTCCGAACCAGCGCTGGCCGATGCGTCCCCCGATCCCAACACCCCGGACGCCACTGCTGCGCCGAGCCTGCAGGAAATCACCGTTACCGCCGAACGTCTGAATGAAGCCCGCGCCGGGATTCAGACCCAGACCGGCGCTTCGACCTACACCATCGATGCTGCTGCCCTGGAGGCAACCCCGGGCGGCGACAACACCCTGCTCAACCAGGTCATCATGCAGGCCCCGGATGTCGCGCAGGATTCCTTCGGCCAGTTTCATGTCCGGGGCGAGCATAACGGACTGCAATATCGGCTCAACGGCATCATTCTCCCTGAAGGCATCAGCGCCTTTGGGCAGTCGCTCGATCCACGGCTGATTTCCTCGATGAATCTGATCACCGGTGCGCTGCCGGCCGAATATGGCCTGCGCACGGCCGGCATCATCGACCTGACCACCAAGAACGGCCTGCTGCAGCCGGGCGGCTCGGTTTCCATGTATGGGGGCAGCCACGGCACCGTACAGCCCAGCATCAACTATGGCGGCGGCTCGGGCGGATTCAGCTACTTCGTTTCCGGCGACATGCTGCGCAGCGACCTGGGCATCGAGTCGCCCGACGGCAGTTCGAATCCGATTCATGACCACACCACGCAATATCATGGCTTCGGCTACTTCGAGGACATTCTCGATGAGCAGAACCGAGTCGCCCTTGTGGTCGGCAGTTCCGTCGGTAAATTCCAGATCCCCGATCTGAACGGCGGACAGCCATCGCTGGGTCTCACGGTCAATGGCCAGAGCGCGTTTGCGAGCAACGATCTGAACGAGAATCAGCGTGAGATCACTCAATTCGGCGCACTGAGCTGGCAGCACTCCGCGGGCGCCTTCGACTCACAGACCTCCTTCATCGCCCGTTACTCGAGCCTGACTTTCGAACCCGATCCGGTGGGCGATCTGCTGTTCACGGGTATCGCCCAGAACGCGTTCAAGCAGAACACCGCGTATGCGCTGCAGAGCGACGCTTCCTATCATCTCAACGAGACGCACACGCTGCGCGCGGGCCTGTTCCTGCAGAGCGACCACTCGATCAGTCAGACCGAATCACAGGTGCTGCTCACCGACGCCGCGGGCGTGCCGCTCAGCGATGTACCCACCACCATCGGCGACGAAGGCACGCGCACCGAGTGGATCGGCAGTCTCTATCTGCAGGATGAGTGGAAATTGCAGCCGAATCTGACAGTCAACTATGGCCTCCGGTACGACCGCTTCACGGCCTACACCAGCGCCAGCCAGGCCAGCCCGCGCCTGAATGTCGTCTGGCTGGTACTGCCCGCGACGACCGTGCACGCCGGCTATTCGCGCTACCTGTCACCGCCCCCGTTTGAACTGGTCGGAGGCGAGACGATCTCGAAGTTCGCCAACACCACCTCGCCGCCGCTATCGTCCGGGACATCGCTGCCGCTGCCCGAGCGGGCAAACTATTACGACCTGGGAGTGCAGCAGAAAGTCAGCAAGGAGCTCACGCTCGGCCTCGACTCCTACTACAAACAGTCACACAACCTCATCGATGAAGGACAATTTGGCGCGCCGATCATCCTGACCCCGTTCAACTATCTGTACGGCAGGCAGTTCGGCGTCGAGTTTACGGCCAACTACGTGGCTGGCCCCCTGAGTACCTATTTGAATCTCTCGGCGCAGAGCGCCAAGGGCAAGGACATCGATTCAGCCCAGTTCAACTTTTCCCCTGCGGATCTCGCCTTCATCGCCAATAACTTCATTCATCTGGATCACGAACAGGAACAGACCGCGTCCGGCGGAATCGCCTACAGCTGGAACGACACGCGCCTGAGCGCCGACTTTCTGCTGGGTTCCGGCCTGCGTGCGGATCTGGATCTGCCACCCGGTGAGACCACCCCGTATGGTGGAACCGGGATCCCAAACGGCGAGCACCTGCCCTTCTACACGCAAGTCAACTTTGGCTCGAGCCATGTGTTCCGGTTCGATGCGGCCGGAACCCTCACCGTACGCTTTGACGTCATCAACGTCTTCGATCGGGAATACCAGATCCGCAACGGCACCGGTGTCGGCGTCGGCGCCCCGCAGTTCGGCCCGCGGCGTGGCTTCTTCCTGGGGCTGTCCAAATCGCTATAGCGCCAGCCACCTCGGCGATGACTGCGGCGGCGCGCTAACATAGCGCCAGGTTTCGGCTTCAGACAGGAATGCGTGCATGTCGGATCTCTGGCAGACCCTGGTTCTCGGCATCATCGAGGGCATCACCGAATTCCTGCCCATCTCCAGCACCGGACACCTGCTGGTCGCCGAGCACTCTGCCTGGATCGGACCGCGCACGGACCTGTTCAATGTGGCCATACAGGCAGGTGCGATCCTCGCCGTCTTATTCATTTACTGGCGGCGGCTGCTGACCTTATTCATGGGGTTGCAGGATCCGCGCAACCGGGATTACCTCGCCAAGCTGACCGTGGCGTTTCTGATCACGGCTATCGGCGGTTTCATCGCCACCAAGCATGGATTCAAACTGCCGGAGACCATCAAACCCATTGCATGGGCGATGCTCATCGGCGGCATCGCCATACTGGTCATCGAACGGCTGCTCGCCAATCGCCCGCTGGTGACCGATGTCACCTGGCGCGTCGCGGTGTGCGTTGGATTGGGGCAGATCGTGGCGGGCATCCTGCCGGGCACTTCGCGTTCGGCCGCGACCATCTTTGCGGCCATGCTGGCCGGTCTGACCTCGCGGCCCGCGGCCACGGAATTCGCCTTCCTGGTGGGCATACCCACCATGTTCGCCGCCACCGGTTACGAACTGCTCAAGGTCCGATCCGAGGCAGCCTCTGAAGATTGGACGGCACTTGCGATCGGCTTCGTGGTCTCAGGGGTGGTCGCCTTCGTGGCTGTGAAATGGTTGCTGCGTTATATCCAATCGCATCGTTTTACAGTGTTCGCGTGGTACCGCATCGCGCTCGGACTGGCGCTCCTGTTGGGAGCCATGGACTGATGACTCTGCGCGGCCGCGCGCCTGCACATTAAATGTTGTTAACTAATAGTTGGTTAACGATGCAGAAAGTTAACTATCGAGCGACTCGCGTTGGCGCCATCAACGCAGCGTCGATTTCAACGGATGAAACATGAACGCGCCCACGCCCGTTAACAATCGCAAGAGACTCTGGTGGATCCTCGGCATCGTAGCGCTGCTGGTGCTGCTGATCCTGGGATTGCGCTATCGCGCGAAGTCGGTCACGCCGCCCGCCGGTGGACGCTTCGGCGCGGGGGCCCCGCTTGCGGTCGGCGTAGGCAAGGTGACCACCGGCGATGTACCGATCACCATCAATGCACTGGGCACGGTCACGCCGCTGGCAACGGTGACCGTGCATCCGCAGATCAATGGACCGCTGGTGAAGGTCGCCTTCACCGAAGGGCAGATCGTCAAGGCGGGCGAACTGCTCGCGGAGATCGACCCGAGACCCTTCCAGGCCGCGCTCGATCAGGCAGTGGGCCAACTCAAGCGCGACCAGGCTCTGCTCGCCAACGCCAAAGTCGATATGGCGCGATACAAGACGCTGCTGGCACAGGAATCGGTGTCCGACCAGACATACGCCACGCAGGTGTCAACGGTTGCACAGGATGAAGCCACCGTGGCATTCGATCAGGCCGCGGTGGAATCGGCGCAGCTCAACCTCGGTTATTGCCGCATCACGTCCCCGGTGGCGGGCCGCGTGGGCCTGCGCCAGGTGGACATCGGCAACCTGCTGCAGGCGAACACGAGCACGATCGTGATCGTCACGCAGATGCAGCCCATGTCGGTGGTGTTCACGGTGCCCGAGGACAGCGTCAGCACGATCCTGGATCACCTGCATCGCGGCGAAAAGCTCACCGTAGACGCCTTCGACCGCAGCCTGACCAACCAGATCGCGAGCGGCACGCTCAGCAACTCGGACAACCAGATCGATACCACCACCGGCACGCTCAAACTGCGGGCCATGTACGACAACTCCAAACTCGAGCTGTTCCCGAATCAGTTCGTCAATGCGCACCTGATTCTGGAAACGCTGCACGATCAGATCGTCGTGCCCGGCGCAGCGCTGATGACCGGCTCCCAGGGCAGCTATGTGTACCTCGTCAATGCCGACAACACGGTGAGCATGCGACAGGTCGTGGCCGGTCCCTCGGCAGGCGACTTGGTCGCCATCACCAAGGGACTGACCAGCGGACAGACCGTCGTCGTCGACGGCGCGGATCAACTTCGCGACGGCGCCAAGATCATGCTGCCGCAGGCCCCGGGCGCTGGCGCCGGCGGGACCGGGACTCATCCGCGGCGCAACGGTGCCGGCGCCAGTAGCAGCGGCAGCGGCGGCGGCGGCGGCAGTGGCAGCAGCGGCGGGGACGGCCGGCAGCACCGTCACCAACGTCAGGACGGAAGTAGCGGCGGCGATGCGCCACCGGCCGGCGGCGCGCCGTCGGGCGGTGCACCGCCTCCGGGCGGCGGACCGCCCCAGTCCTGAGAATCGCGGCCGCGTCATGATGAACCCGTCGCGTCCGTTCATCCTGCGGCCGGTCGCCACCTCGCTGCTGATGGCGGCCATCCTGATCGTCGGCGCGATCGGCTACTTCTTTTTGCCGCTTTCCGCGCTGCCCGAGGTCGACTACCCGACCATCCAGGTGCAGACCTTCCTTCCCGGTGCGAGTCCCGAGGTGATGACCTCAACCGTCACCGCACCGCTCGAACGCCAGTTCGGCCAGATGCCGGGCCTCAAGGAGATGTCGTCGCGCAGTTCGGCCGGTGCCTCGGTGCTGACACTGCAGTTCGATCTGAGTCTGAACATTGATATCGCCGAACAGGAAGTACAGGCCGCCATCAACGCGGCCGGAAATCTGCTGCCGAGCACTTTGCCCGCGCCTCCCATATACGCCAAGGTGAATCCCGCCGACGCGCCCATCCTCACGCTGGCAGTGACATCGAGCTCGATGCCGATCACGCAGGTCGAGGATCTGGCTGACACTCGCATCGCGCAGAAGATCTCTCAGCTCGCGGGCGTCGGCCTGGTCAGCATCAATGGCGCCCAACGTCCGGCCGTGCGCATCCAGGTGAATCTTCAGGCGCTGGCCGCCTATGGCCTGAACGTCGATGACGTACGCACGACCATCAGCAACGCCAACTCGGACGCGCCCAAGGGCAGTTTTGATGGGGCCGCGCGTGCCTACTCGATCGACGCCAACGACCAGATCGCCAACGCGGCGCAATACCGCGACATCATCGTCGGCTATAACGCCGCCACGGGCGCGCCCGTCCGCCTCGCGGACGTGGCCACGGTCACGCAGAGCGCCGAGAACAACAAACTCTCGAGCTGGATGAATGCCACGCCGGCAATCCTGTTGAATGTGCAGCGCCAGCCGGGAGCCAACGTCATCGCGGTGGTCGATCAGATCCGCAAACTTCTGCCCAGTATCCGAAGTTCGCTGCCCGCCAATGTCGACGTCACGGTGCTCACCGACCGAACCAACACGATTCGCGCCTCGGTCAGCGACGTGCAGTTCGAGCTGACCCTGGCCGTGGCGCTCGTGGTGCTGGTCATCTTCCTGTTCCTGCGCAGCGTACCGGCCACCATCATTCCGAGCCTCTCGGTGCCGCTGTCACTGATCGGGACCTTTGCCGCCATGTACCTGTGCGGCTTCAGCCTCAACAACCTCTCGCTGATGGCGCTCACGATCGCCTCGGGCTTCGTGGTCGACGATGCGATCGTCATGATCGAGAACATCTCGCGCTACATCGAGAAGGGCGAGAAGCCGCTGGACGCTGCGCTCAAGGGCTCCGGCGAAATTGGATTCACGATCGTCTCGCTGACGATCTCGCTGATTGCGGTTCTGATACCGCTGCTGTTCATGCGCGAAGTGGTCGGCCGGCTGTTCCGCGAGTTCGCCATTACGCTGGCGATCTCGATCCTGATATCCGCCGTGGTCTCGCTGACGTTGGTGCCGATGCTGTGCGCCAAGATGCTGCGCACGCAGCAGGAAGAACATGCGCGACGTCCGAGCCGGATCGGCCTCTGGGCGGAACGATCCTTCAACCGCCTCGTGAGCGGCTACGACAAATGGCTCACCCGCGTGCTGGACCATCAGACACTGACTCTGTGGGTGGCCACCGGCACCGTGGTTCTGACGGTGGTGCTGTATATGCTGATCCCCAAGGGCTTCTTTCCGCTGCAGGACACAGGCCTGCTGCAAGCCATGACCGTGGCGGATCCCCGCATCTCGTTCAGTGCCATGGTGCAACGGCAGCAGGAACTGGCCGACGTCATCCGTCACGATGCCGACGTTGAGAGCCTGTCCTCCTTTGTCGGTGTCGATGGCACCAACACCACGCTCAATACCGGCCGGTTCCTGATCAATCTGAAACCCAAGGATGACCGCAGCGACAGTATTACGGCCATCACGACCAGGCTGCTGCAGGCTGCCCGCCAGGTCAGCGGCATCACGCTGTCGCTTCAGCCCGTGCAGGATTTGACCATCGATTCCACGGTCGGGCGCGCGCAGTACCAGTTCATCCTCCAGGCCGCCAGCAGCGCCACCCTCAAACCCTGGGTGCCCACCCTGCTGAACCGACTCGCGCGTGCGCCGGAACTTTCCCATGTCTCGACCAATTTCACCGACAGCGGCCTGACGGCGCAGATCGACATCGACAGGGACACAGCCGCTCGTTTCGGCGTCACGGCTGCCACGATCGACAACGCGCTCTATGACGCTTTCGGCCAACGCATCATCTCGACCATTTACGCCGAGTCCAACGAATACCGCGTCATCATGGAGGCGGATCCGAATCTGCAGAGTTCTGTGAGCTCGCTCAATGACATCTACGTGCCCTCGGCGGCCGGCGGCCAGGTGCCGCTCGGATCGATCGCGCGCGTGAGCGTGCAATCCGCGCCGCTGGAGATCGATCACCTGGGGCAATTCCCCGCTGCGCTGTTCTCCTTCGACGTGGCCCCGGGCGCCTCGCTCGAGAACGCAGTCGATTCGATCCGCGCGGCGCAGGCTGCCATCAGGCTGCCGGCCAGCATATCGACCACCTTCGAGGGCGCGGCGCTCGCCTTTCAGTCCTCGCTGCGCAACGAAGTGCTGCTGATCCTGGCGGCGATCGTCACCGTGTACATCGTACTGGGCGTGCTATACGAGAGCTATATCCACCCGCTGACCATTCTCTCGACGCTGCCGTCGGCCGGCATCGGAGCGCTGCTCGCGCTCATGATCGCCGGTCTCGACCTCAACATCATTTCCATCATCGGCATCATCCTGCTGATCGGTATCGTCAAGAAGAACGCGATCATGATGATCGACTTCGCGCTTAGCGCCGAGCGCGAGGACGGCAAGGCCCCGCGCGACGCGATTCACGAGGCGGCGCTGCTGCGATTCCGGCCCATCCTCATGACCACCGTGGCGGCGTTGTTCGCGGCACTGCCGCTGATGCTCGGCACCGGGACCGGCTCCGAACTGCGCGCGCCGCTCGGCATATCGATCGTCGGCGGCCTGCTCGTCAGCCAGCTGCTGACGCTGTTCACGACGCCGGTGATCTACCTGTTCTTCGACCGGCTGGCCGCGCGGATGCGCGCCCGCTTTCCGCGACGCGATGAAGTGGACGTCGCCAGCGCCACCCCGGGCGGACTCGGCGTGTGAGTATCTCGGCACCCTTCATTCATCGCCCGGTGGCGACCTCGCTGCTGACCATCGGATTGGCGCTTGCCGGCATGCTGGCATTCTTCCTGTTGCCGGTGTCGCCGATGCCGAATGTCGACTTCCCCGTCATCGTGGTCACCGCCTCGCTGCCGGGAGCCAGTCCCGAGACGGTCGCGACCAGCGTCACGACCCCGCTCGAACGGCACCTGGGCACTATTGCCGGGGTCACCGAGATGACCTCGTCGAGCGCAGTCGGCAACGCCCGCATCTCGCTGCAGTTTGAACTCAGCCGCGACATCGACGGCGCAGCACGCGATGTCGAGGCGGCCATCCAGGGAGCGCGGGTCGATCTGCCGACCTCGCTTCGCAGTAACCCCACCTATCGCAAGATCAATCCGGCCGATGCACCCGTGCTGATCCTCGCGCTGACCTCCGAAACCTTGACCGGTGGCCAGATCTACGATTCGGCATCCACGATCATGCAGCAGAAGCTGCTGCAGGTACAGGGCATCGGCGATGTGACGATCGGCGGCGGGTCGTTGCCGGCGGTGCGAGTCGAACTCAATCCCCGTGCCCTGTTCCAATATGGAATCGGCCTCGAGGATGTTCGCGCCGCGCTCTCGGCGGCCAATGCCAACAGTCCGAAAGGCGCGCTGCAGGAGAATGGCCAGCGCTTCCAGATCTACGTCAACGATACCGCCACGCAGGCTGCCGAATACCAGACCCTGATCGTCGCCTATCGCAACAATGCCGCGGTACGCCTGAAGGATGTGGCCACGGTCAGCACCGGCGTCGAGGATGTGCGCAATCTCGGGCTCGCCGATGGCACCACGGCCATTCTGGTAGTGCTCCATCGGCAGCCTGGCGCCAATGTCATCGACGTGGTCGATCGCGTGCGCGCTTTGATACCCGATCTGCAGGCGTCCATTCCGGCCAGCATCCGCATCATCGAAACCAACGACCGCACCGAGACCATCCGCGCATCGTTGCGTGATGTCGAGCGCACCTTGCTGATCGCCATCGCGCTGGTGGTACTGGTCGTATTCCTGATGCTGCGCGACGGTCGTGCGGCGCTGGTGCCCAGTGTGGCGGTGCCCTTGTCGCTGATCGGCACCTTCGGCGCCATGTACCTGCTCGGATTCAGCCTGGACAATCTGTCGCTCATGGCACTCACCGTGGCCACAGGGTTCGTGGTCGACGATGCGATCGTGATGCTGGAGAACATTGCACGGCACGTCGAGGAAGGCATGCCGCGCATCAAGGCCGCGCTGCTGGGCGCAAGCGAGGTCGGATTCACGGTCCTGGCGATGAGCCTGTCGTTGGTGGCGGTGTTTCTGCCCATCCTGCTCATGGGAGGGCTGGTCGGTCGAACATTCCGCGAATTCGCGATCACCCTGTCGGTGGCCATCGGCATATCGCTGGTGGTCTCGCTGACCACGACCCCAATGATGTGCGCCTTCGTGTTGCGCGGGCAGCGTGGTCAACACCGCCAGGGGCGCTTCCTGACCGCCATGGAGCGAGGCTTCGATGCCATGCGCGATTTCTACGGGCGCACACTCACATCCGCGCTCGACCATCCCCGCCTGGTCATGCTGGTGCTCCTCACCACCGTCGGACTGAACATTTATCTGTTCGCGATTATTCCCAAAGGCTTCTTCCCGCAGCAGGACACCGGTACGCTCAACGGCAACCTGCGGGCCGATCAGAGCATCTCGTTCCAGGCGATGGTGCAGAAGCTGCGCACCACCATGAGCATCGTGCAGCAGGATCCGGCGGTGCAGGACGTGGTGGGATACACCGGCGGCGGCGGCTATGGAGCGACCAATACCGCCAACATCTTCGTCGGCCTGAAACCGCTTAAGGAGCGCCACGACAAGAGTGACCGCGTCATCGCACGCTTGCGCGCCAAGCTGGCGGTGGTGACTGGTGCCCGGCTCTACCTGCAGGCCGTGCAGGATATCCGCGCGGGGGCACGGCAGAGCAATTCGCAGTATCAGTACACGATTCTCGCCGACAGCCTGCAGGATCTGCGGACCTGGACGCCAAAGATCACGGATGCGCTCAAGAATGTCCCGGAGCTGGCAGACGTCAATTCCGATCAGCAGGACAAGGGATTGACCGTGGCGCTGAAGATAGACCGCGCAACCGCGGCGCGCCTGGGGATCAATCTTTCCAATATCGATAACACGCTCTACGACGCCTTCGGGCAGCGGCAGGTGTCGACCATCTACAACGACATGAACCAGTATCACGTCGTCATGGAGGTGGATCCAAGCTTTTGGCAGAATCCCGAGACTCTCCGGGAAGTATGGGTCAGCACCACCGGCGGCGCGCTGAGCGGTACGCAGACGACCGCGGCGGGTTTTGGCTCCTTCAGCAGCAGCACGTCCGCGGCCACTAACTCGTCCAGCACGACGGGCACGAACACGAATGTTGCGACCATCAGCAGTGCGCCGGCGGGCAGCAGCACCAGCAGCAACACCATCGCCGGCACCACGACGGCGGCCACGGGTACGGTCGCAGCCTCCGCGAATTCAAGTTCCCTGGCGAGCGCGCAGACGGCCACGGCCGCGCAGAATCTGGCTCTTAATCAGCTGACCAACAGCGCCCGCGGCGGCGCCTCCACCGGTGCTTCCGTCAGCACCAGCGCCGAGACCATGGTGCCGCTGGCAGGCATCTCCGAGTATGGCCCCGGCACGACGCCACTGGCGATCAATCACCAGGGTCCCTTCGTGGCGACCACTTTCTCGTTCAATCTGCCCGAGGGCGTCTCGCTGGGCACGGCGATCAATGTGATCGGCAATACCATGCAGACCCTGCACGTGCCGATCTCGGTGCATGGCTCGTTCGCCGGCACCGCTCAGATTTTCCAACAGTCGCTTTCAAGTGAGCCGGTGCTGATCGCGGCCGCCATCGTTGCGGTCTACATCGTGCTGGGCGTGCTCTATGAGAGCTATGTGCATCCGATCACCATCCTCTCGACCTTGCCCTCCGCCGGCGTCGGCGCAGTGCTGGCGTTGCTGATATTCGGCACCGAATTCAGCCTGATCGCCCTGATCGGCGTCATTCTGCTGATCGGCATCGTCAAGAAGAATGCGATCATGATGATCGATGTGGCGCTGGAAACCGAACGCACGCAAAAGGTCGATGCGCGCACCGCCATCTACGAGGCCTGCCTGCTGCGATTCCGCCCCATCATGATGACCACGATGGCAGCCTTGCTGGGCGCCATCCCGCTGGCAGTGACCACCGGCAGCGGCGCGGAAATGCGCCAGCCGCTCGGCATTTCCATCGTCGGTGGGCTGCTGGTCAGCCAGGTACTGACGCTGTACACCACCCCAGTGGTCTACCTCTATCTGGATCGTCTGCGTGTCTGGGCCTCGACGCGCACGCGCCGCGGCGTGCGCGCGTACGAAGGTCCACGAGAACAGTACTCATGATGCAAAACGTTCTTCGTCGCTTGGGCCTGCTGGCGCCGCCGGCGCTGTCGCTATTGTTGCTCAGTGCGTGCAAGGTTGGGCCCAACTATCACCGTCCCGATGCGCCGGTCGCCAGTGCCTATAAGGAGGACCAGGACTGGAAGCCTGCGGTGCCTGCCCAAATCCCGGCCGATGAACAGTGGTGGTCGATCTACAATGATCCTCAGCTCGACGCGCTTGAGCGCCAGGTCGTGATTTCCAATCAGACCCTGAAGGCCTCGGAGGCGGCCTATCGAGCGGCGACCGAGCAGATCGCCATCGATCGCGCACCGCTGTTCCCCACCATCTCCGTCAATGGTGTCCGCACGCGCAGCGGCGGCGGCAGCGGCTTCTCGCAAGGGGTCACCACCGGCACGGGCACAACCGTAACCACGAACAGCACCTCGCGCGCCAATCTCTACAGCGCCGGTGCGCAGGCGAGCTGGCAGATCGATGTGTGGGGCCGAATCCGTCGCACGGTCGAATCCGATGTCGCCAAGGCCCAGGTCAGTGCCGCCGATGTCGCCGCAGCGCGCCTGTCCGCACAGGTGACGCTGGCCCAGGATTATTTCCAGCTGCGCGCGGCCGATGAGCAGCATCGGCTCTATGCGGACTCGATCAAGGCATTTGAGACCTCGCTGACCATTGCGCAGAACCAGGTCAAGGCCGGCATCACGACCCTGGCGGATGTCTATTCGGCGGAGACCGAACTCCAGAGCACCAAGGCTGCCGACGTCAGCGTGGAACTGACTCGTGCCAAATTCGAACACGCGATTGCCGTGCTGGTCGGAAAGGACCCCGAGGATGTCTCGCTTGAACAGGGTGAGTTCACGCGCTCGGTACCGGTGGTACCGGCCGGCCTTCCCTCGGACCTGCTGCAGCGGCGTCCCGACATCGCCGTGGCCGAGCGGACCATGGCCAGCAGCAACGCGCTGATCGGCGTGGCCGAGGCCGCCTGGTATCCGAGCGTGACGCTGTCCGCCTCGTACGGATTTACTTCGACGGCGCTGGCCGGCCTCTTCAGTACCGGTAATTCGCTCTGGTCCATTGGACCGAGCCTCTCCGAGACGGTGTTCAATGGCGGTGCGCGCCTTGCAACCAATCGCCAGGCATGGGCCAATTACGATGAGTCGGTAGCAAGCTATCGCGCCACCGTGCTGGCGGCTTTTCAGGCAGTGGAGGATGATCTGTCCAGCCTGCGGGTGCTGGAGCAACAGGCAGCACTGCAGAGCACCGCGGTCGAGGACGCACGCAAGTCCGAGGCGTTGACCTTGAATCAATACAAGTCCGGTATCGTGGTCTATACCGTCCTGCTGACGGCGCAGACCACGCGGCTGGCAGCCGAGATCAGCCTGCTGGGAATTCAAAGCCAGCAGCTGGTCTCGAGCGCCGATCTGATCTCGCAGCTTGGCGGCGGTTGGACCGCCGCGCAACTTGAGCAGCGCGATCGCGGCGTGCCGTCATCGCATTGACACCGTCAGGCGCGTCTCCAAATCGCGGCCTGTCGCGAGTCCTGCGCTCCCTTGGGCCCGGCGTAACCACGGGCGCTGCCGACGACGATCCATCGGGTATCGCCACCTATTCGGTGGTGGGCGCACAAAGCGGACTGGCCTTCCTCTGGACCGCCCTGTTCGTCTGGCCCTTGATGGGCTGCGTGCAGCTCATGTGCGCGCGCATCGGCATGGTGACGGGCATGGGCCTGGCCGGCGCCATGCTGCAGAAATTTCCGCGATGGCTGGTTGGAATCGCCGTGCTGGCGCTGCTGATCGCCAACATCATCAACATCGCCGCGGATCTTTCGGGCATGGCCGATGCCGCGCACATGCTCGGTGCCGGACCCTCCATGCTGTATGTCTGGGTATTCGGGCTGGGCATCAGCCTGGCGACGGTCTTCCTGCGCTACCACCAGATTGCCAACACGCTCAAATGGCTGGCTTTGGCGTTGTTTGCCTACGTGATCACGGCTTTTCTGGTGCACCCGGACTGGACTGCGGTGATGCACGCGGCGCTGATACCCAGCCTCCCGCACGGTAGCGACGGCTGGGCCGCGCTGGTAGCCATACTGGGCACCACCATCAGCCCTTATCTGTTCTTCTGGCAGGCGGGACAGGAGATCGAGGAGGAGAAATCGCGGGGACAGTCCCTGGTCGCGAGCCGCTACGGCGCGACCAAGGTGGAACTGGCCGATCGGCGCATTGATGTCGGGATCGGTACCTTCTTCTCCAACCTGGCGATGTTCTTCATCATCCTGACCACTGCCTCGACGCTGCATCGCCATGGCATCACGCATATAGAGACCTCGCGCGATGCGGCCGCCGCCCTGCGACCCCTGGCGGGCGACTATGCCTATTACCTTTATACGATCGGCATCGTCGGCACCGGCCTGCTGGCCATTCCAACGCTGGCCGGATCAGCAGCGTACGCCGTGGCGGAGACCTTCGACTGGCGCTATGGGCTCGATGAAACGCTGGGGAATGCGACTTCTTTTTACGCGGTATTCGTGCTCGCGACGATCGCCGGCGCGGTACTGGATCTGCTGCACATCAACCCGATCAAGGCGCTTTACTGGACGGCCATCATCAATGGCTTCCTCTCGCCTTTCCTGCTGGCGGCGCTGCTGTACGTGGCCTCCGACCGGAAGATCATGCGGGGACAGCCGAGCTCACGCCTCGGGCACTACGTGGTCATCCTGACGACGGTGCTGATGTTCGGGGCGGCCATCGGCATGCTGGTGCTGTAACTGACGCCGCAGCCACGTTCGCAAAACAACGCCAGGGGTTGAGCGCCGATAGGTATCTGGATTTGCTTTCATCGCGAGAAAGCAAATCCAGATACCTATCGGCGTTACTACTGCTGCAGTTCTTTTCGTCCTGCGCCGCAGGTCACTTACCGCCGCCAAACTTGTAGCCAGCCTCCAGCGAGATCACGCGCGGTCGCAGCGGCGTCTGCGCGATGATGAACTGATCCGTGCTCACGAAGGTGCTGGCATTGGAATTGGAGAGATTGTCGACGTAGAGGTCCGCGTACCATGCGTCCTTGAAGACGCCCACCGAGGCATTGAAGGTGGAATAGGCCGGATTTTCGAAGCGGCCTCGCGAAGTGTTGACCGCGCCACCCAACGCAATGTTCGGATTCGCTCCCGCCTGCGTAAAGGAATGGCCGCTGTGATTGGCGCCGAACTGCACGAACGGCGCGTAGCCGTTGATATTCCAGTCATAGCGGGCCCGCGCGCTCCACTGGATCGGCGGCGCATCGGCGCTCGGCGCGCCGATCGGACCGAAGGGGTTGGTAACGGCGGTGCAGGGTTGCGGGAATCCCGGCTGGCCGCATTTCTCTGTAATTGGCTGGCCAAAGGCCGGACTCGCCGGGTTGTCATTGATCAGGGCGGGCGAATTGGTCTGCACGCTCTGGTTCCATGAGATCGCGCCCTGCAGTGTCAGGCCGCGCGTCGGACGCCCGATCAGCGAGGTCTCGATGCCGCGAATGCGAAAGTTCTGACCGTTGGTGTTGTAGAACAGATTGCCGACCACGCCTGGATTGAAGAAGGAAATCTGAACGTCGTCCCAGTTCTCCTGGTAGAAGGCGCCATTCCACTGCAGCCGGTGATCGAAGAACTCGGTTTTCCATCCGAGCTCGTTGTTGTTCAGCTTATCGGACGAGTACGACCGCGGCACATAGTATTGCGCCACGCCATTCGCATCCAACGCATGCGGCACGGCCGAATTCTGATTGAAGCCGCCGGGCCTGAAACCCTGTGAGAAGGTGTAGTAGACCATCACATCGGGCATGACATGCCAGGTCAGGTTGGCGCGGCTCTTCCAGCCGGTCTCGGTGTCGCTCAAGTCCTGCGCGTTGAGATTGAAGCTGTAGGCCGGGTTGTGGCATCCGCCCGGCGGTGTGCCGGCTTCAAAGCAGCCGAAGCTGGAGATCACGCTGCCGGCGTACAGGTTCTCGAACAGGAAATGGCGCGTGCCGGCGGTGAAGGTCAACACCTTGGGAATGATGTCGTAGTCGGCCGATGCGAAGAACGCCAGCTGCTTGGTTTGGCGCAGCGTGTCCTGGTAGAAGGAGGTGCTATCGGGTTGCGCTCCCAGAGATTGCACGGACGAACCGGGAAAGGGACCGATGTCCGAAATGCAGCCGGCGGTGACCGTGGCGCTGCATCCCGGCACGGTCTTGTAGCGCCACGAGGTCGTGTCATACAGCGTATTGTTTTCCCAGTAGGCGCCGGCGATGCCGCGTGCGCGCCAGTCGTCCGGCGTGCTCAGACGGAACTCGTGCTGCAGATGGGTGTTGCGCTCGGTCGTGCGCCAGGATGCGCGCGGCGAGTAGCAATGCGGTGACAGCGTGGCATCGTAGGCCACCAGATTGCACTGGTAGTAGTCGGCATAAACGCCGCGCGCATAATTGGTGTAGTCACCGACCTGATCGACGTTGCGCACCAGGTAGCCGCCCGTGTAGACCGCTTTGAGCGGGCCAATTTTCCCGTTTAGGGTCACAGACGTGCTCTCGAATCTGTCCGTGTCGTAGGCCGTGTTGAACAGCGTGACCTCGAGCGGCTGCAATGCCGCGCCGTCCGAGGCGAAGGGTTGCTGGTAGAAAACGCCCTGCGAATCCATCTGCTGGAAGGACTGCGATATCAGCAGGTCCCAATCTTCGTTGAACTTGTAGAGTGCCTCAACGCGACCGCCCTGGTATTTGACCGGATTGATCGCATTGGCTGCGATGTTGTGGTTGTTGATCACCACGCTGCCGGGAGGTACGCAAAAGCCGTTGTTGGCCCCGCCGTCCGGGCATTGCCCGGCCGCATTGGCCGGCACACCCGCGTAGCCGATGCCGAGGTCGGTGTCCTTGCGTTCGAAGGTCGCCGGTACATTGTCGATGTAACCGCCGCGCGCGTCGTAATAGATCACTCCGCGCACGGCCATGTGATCATCGATCAGCGGCACGTTCAACACGGCTTGGACGCTGTCGTTGTGATCGCCGTGCGCGGTCCAGCCGTAACTGCCCTTGATATCGCCTTCCCAGGTGTTGAGCTTGGGCTCGTTGGTGATGTAGCGGATCACACCGGCTTCGGCGCCGGCGCCGAACAATGTGCCCTGCGGCCCTTCCAGCACCTCGATGCGATTGAGGTCGGCGGCGTAGATGTCGAGATTGCGATTGGGCAGTTGCGCGGATTGATTGTCCAGGTAGATCGCGACATTCGGCCACAGTCCGGTCGAGGAGCTGCCCTGGCTGGCCTGCGAGCCGGCGCTGAGGCCGCGCATGAAGACCTCGTTCTGGCCCGGACCATTGCTGGCCGCGGTCACGTTCGGCAGCGTCTTGATGTAGTCGTCGAAGGTGGAGACGTTGATGTCCTGCAGCGCCTGCTCGGTCAGCGCCGTCATCGAGATCGGCACGTCCTGCATATTTTCCGTGCGGCGCTGCGCCGTGACGGTAACCTCGGCGAGCATGTCGCTGCCGCCGGCAGAGGTGTCCGTGTCTGCCGCTTTCGCGGCCATCGATGCGCCCAGAGAAACACCGCCGAGAACAGCGGCCACCGCGAATGAGACCTTCGAATTCATTGTCAGCTCCCCTGTACCCGTCAAACGTCCCTGGGCGTTGTTTCCACGCCATGCTCGCTTCGATTAAATCCGACCCACTCCGAGCCCGGATTGAATAAACCCGTCGCTGTGGTGTTACGGAGGCGCCCTCAGCACTCCGTTACGTTGACTGCCAGACCTCCCTGCGAAGTCTCCTTGTACTTGGACTGCATGTCAGCCCCTGTCTGCCGCATGGTCGCAATCACCTGATCGAGCGACACGTGGTGCATGCCATCGCCGTGCATCGCGAGCGATGCGGCGTTGATGGCCTTGACCGCACCGAAGGCGTTGCGTTCGATGCACGGAATCTGCACCAATCCGCCGATCGGGTCGCACGTCATGCCCAGATGATGCTCCATCGCGATCTCGGCTGCATTCTCTATCTGGGCATTGGTGCCGCCGAGCACTGCCACCAGCCCGGCGGCAGCCATGGCAGCGGCGGAACCGACCTCTCCCTGGCAGCCGACTTCGGCCCCGGAGATGGAGGCGTTGAGCTTGCAGAGTGCACCGATCGCGGTCGCGGTCAGCAGATAGGTGCGCACGCCGGCGGTATCGGCGCCATCGACGTGATCGCGGTAGTAGCGCATCACGGCCGGAATGACCCCGGCCGCACCATTGGTCGGCGCGGTCACCACGCGGCCGCCGGCAGCATTCTCCTCGTTGACCGCAATCGCATAGAGACTGACGTAGTCCATGATCTCGTGGGCCGCGCGCCCCTTGGCATTGCGGAGCCGTTCGTACAGCGCGGCGGCGCGGCGGCGCACCTTCAGCCCGCCGGGCAACTCACCGGGTACGGCCATGCCGCGATCGATGCAGGCCATCATGGCCTGCGCCACCGCGTCCAGGTGGGCCTCGATTTCCGCCAGCGGCCGCAGCGCCTGCTCGTTGCGCAGTATCAGCTCGGCAATAGTCAGCTGCGCGCCAGCCGCGACTTCCAGCAGCTCGTCGGCTGTTGCGAATGGCAGCGGCACGGCCACCGAGTCGACCACAGTGACGCCGACCTCGCTTTCGCGCGCAATGAAACCGCCGCCGACTGAACACCAGCGCTGCTGCTGCAGCAGGGTTCCCGCGGCGTCGCTGGCCGTAAAAATCAGCGTATTGGGGTGCACCACCGTGGCGGTGACCGTATCGAACAGCAGATCCGCGCGCGGATCGAAGGCGATCCGGCGGCCGTCGATCTCGATCCAATGCTCGCTGATGGCCCGCTGCAGCAGCCGCTCGAGCGCCGACGGATCGATGGTGTCGGGACGCTCGCCCTGCAGGCCGGCGATCACGGCACGATCCGTGCCGTGGCCGCGACCGGTCCAGGCCAGCGAGCCGAGCAGCGCCACGCTGACGTGCTGCACACGCGAGAGCGTGCCGTCGGCCCGCAGGGAGTCGATGAAGGCCTTCGACGCGCGCATGGGCCCGACCGTGTGAGAAGAGGACGGCCCGATACCGATCTTGAACAGATCGAAGGCGCTGATCATGGGTTCATCTCGTATTCGCGCGCGACTTCGCGCAGCAACTGCTGCACGTAAGGCACGAACGAGCGCCACACCTCGAGGTGGAACGCGTCGGCCGCGGTGCGCCACAGCACAATGGGCGCCTTGAAAAACAGTGTGCGCGTACACATGCCGATAGGGAAGGCGTCCGGGTGCAGATCGAGCGGACAGCCAGCGCTCAAGGTATCCGCCACGTGGGGAGCTGCGACCTGCAGTGCCACCTGCCGCTGGCTGATGTCGACCAGCGCGTGAGGCAACCCGGCCAGCCGGCGCGTGAGCGCGACCATGGTTGCCTCCCAATCCGACTGTTGCACGAGCAGCAGTTGCTCATCCGGCCCCAGCCACAGCGCGGCCCGGGCGTCACCCTCGGCCGCGCGGCAGGCCTCCCGCGGTAGCTGCAATGAGAATGCATCGCTTGCGGCCGCGAGAACCTCCGGCCCCCCGCGCAGGCTCAATCGCCCCAATCCCGACAGCACCGTGGCCAGCTCAGGCATTGATCTTCGCTCCGGTGGGGTCATAGAAGATGGGCGAAGTCACCTGCACGGCGATCGGACCGTCCGGCATCGGCACCTGCAGCGTTTGCCCGGTACGCGCGCGGCCGCCGCTGATGAGCGCCAGCGCAATCGAAGTCCCGAGCGTGGCGCTGAAATAGGAGGAACTCACATGACCCAGCGGCCGCTCCCCATTGCCGGGCGTGCCAATGAGCATGACCTGCGCGCCCTCCTCGAGCACCTGCCGCGGATCATCCACCACCCGCAGTCCCACGAGCTGTTTGCGATCAGGGGCATTGAGCGCGGCGCGTTCGAGCGAACGCTTGCCGACGAAGTCCGGTTTGTTCTTGCCGATGGCCCAGCTTAAGCCCGCATCGTCGGGCGTGACGGTGCCATCGGTGTCTTGTCCGACGATGATGTAGCCCTTCTCCGCGCGCAGCACGTGCATGGTTTCGGTGCCATAGGGGCACAGGCCGAAGCCCTTGCCGGCATCGTGCAGCGTCTCCCACAACTCCGGCCCGCGCTCGCTGGGCACGTTGACTTCGAAGCCGAGCTCGCCCGTGAAACTGACGCGGAACAGGCGCATCGGCGCACCGCAGAAGTACCCCTCGACTACGGCCATGTGCGGCATGGCCTCGGCGCTGATGTCGACCCCGTACATCAACCTGGCGTTGATCAGCTGCTGCAGTACCGCGCGCGACTGCGGGCCCTGCAGCGCAGCCACGGCCCATTGCTCGGTGGTCGAGGTCAGCCAGACATTCAGTTCCATCCATTCGGTCTGCAGGTAGTCTTCCATGAGTGCCAGCACCCGCGCGGCACCACCGGTGGTGGTGGTCACGTGGAAGCGATCCTCGGCGATGCGGGCAATCACGCCATCGTCGATGATGAAACCGTCCTCGCGCAGCAGCAGACCGTAGCGCGCGCGCCCGGGGCTAAGCTTGTTCCAGGCATTGACGTAGAGACGATTCATGAAGGTGGCGGCGTCAGGACCCACGACCTCGATCTTGCCCAGGGTCGATGCGTCGAGCATGCCGCAATGCGAACGCACCGCCAGGCACTCGCGCGCCACCGCCTGGTCCATGGTCTCGTTGCCCTGGGGAAAGTATCGCGCGCGCTTCCACAGGCCCACATCTTCGAACACCGCGCCGCGCGCCACGGCCCAATCGTTCGAGGGCGTCGCGCGGACCGGATCGAACAGATCGCCGCGCGCATAGCCGGCCATCGTACCGAAGGTGACCGGTGTATAGGGCATGCGAAAAGTCGTCAGCCCGACTTCGGGAATCGATTTGCCCATGGCCTTGGCGACGATGCCGAGCGCGTGCAGGTTCGAGGTTTTGCCCTGATCGGTCGCCATGCCGGTGGTGGTATAGCGCTTGATGTGCTCAATGGAGGAGAAGCCCTCGCGCAGCGCCAGTCGCAGATCGCGCACCGTCACATCGTTCTGCCAGTCCACCACGGCCGCATCCGCGCCGTCGGCAGTCGCCTGCGGCAGCGCCCCGACAAAACCCGCGGATCCAGTCTCGGTCTCATCGACGATGCGCTTCGGCACCGTCGGTGAAACAAAGCCCCGTGCGCGAAGGGCGGCCTGTGCCGCCGCGGCACCATCGCTGAGGGCAGCGCCCAGCGAACCGTGCCCGTGGCAGGCGCCTGCCGAGCGTACCTGCTCAAAGCTCTCGCCCGGCAGAAACGACTGCAGGGTCTCGTCCCAGACCAGCCGCCCGCGGGTTTGCGAGAACAGATGCACGCTGGGCGTGTAGCCGCCGCTCATGAGCAGCGCATCGCAGGGCACGCGCAGCGCGCCGGCGCGCTGCACGGCTCCCTCGCCGTTGCAGCGGGCCAGCATGACCTCGGTGACGCGCGTGCCGCCACCGGTGCCGGTCACGGTCATGTGCTCGTGAACCGTGAGGCCTGCGGCGCGCGCTGCCTGCGGGAGGGCGCCGTCAGCGCTGGCGCGAACATCGGCGATGGCCGCGATCTGCGCGCCGGCGGCATGCAGATCAAGCGCCGTCCGGTAGGCCGCATCGTTTGCCGTGACCAGCGCGATGCGCCGCCCGGCAAGCACGCCGTATCGATTGAGGTAGCTGCCGGCAGCGCCGGCCAGCAGGATCCCGGGCCGATCGTTGCCCGGAAAAACCAGCGGGCGCTCATGGGCGCCGCAGGCAAAGATCACTTCGCGCGCGCGTACCTGCCACAGTCGTTCACGGGGCAGTTGTCGCGCTGGGTCGGCCAGATGATCCTGCAGCCGCTGGCAGAGCGCCACGAAGTTGTGACTGAAGTAGCCGAACGCGGTGGTGCGCGACAACACCGTCACGTTGGGACGTGCCAGCAGTATCTCGCTCATGTGTTGCGCCCACAGCGTAGCCGGCTGGCCGCCGATCCTCGACGCCGAATCCGACAGCAGCGCGCCGCCGAGCTGCGGCTGCTCGTCGCAGAGAATGACCCGGGCGCCGCTGACTGCAGCCGTCAGCGCCGCAGCTAAACCTGCGGCACCGGCTCCGACGATGAGCACATCGCAGTGTGCATATCGGCTGGCATAGCGGTCCGGGTCGGGGTCCAGAGGCGCCTTGCCGAGTCCGGCGGCGGCGCGGATGCGCGGCTCGTAGAGTCTGTGCCAGGCCCGACGAGGCCACATAAAGGTCTTGTAATAGAAGCCTGCCGGGATGAAAGGCGAGATCAGACTGTTCACCGCGCCCAGATCGAAGGCGAGGCTGGGCCAGCGATTCTGGCTGATGGCGTCCAGGCCCTCGTAGAGTTCGATCTGCGTGGCGCGCACATTGGGGGTGTAGCGTGCGCGATCGCGCCGCACGCTGATCAGCGCGTTGGGCTCGTCCGAGCCGGCACTCAGGATGCCGCGAGGCCGGTGATATTTGAACGAGCGCCCGGTCAGATGGATGCCGTTGGCGAGCAGCGCCGAGGCCAGCGTGTCGCCGGCGTAGCCCTTGAGCGGCTGGCCATCGAAGTGGAAGCGCACCGTCTGCGTGCGATCGATGAGGCCGCCGGTCTGGGTACGAAAGCGATTCATACGGCCGCGCCCGGTTTGGGCTGCGGCTCACCGACGCGATAGGTGGCCAGGATCTGATCGGTGGTGGTATCGCGCAGCGCGTTGAAGAATCGCGCGCAGCCCTGCAGGTGCCGCCAGCGCTCCGCATGCACGCCCTTGCGGTTGCGCCGCACGTAGAGATACTCGGCCCAATCCTGGTCGGAAAGCTCGGAAGGTCTGGCAGGACGGGCGAGGTGCGCCTGGCCGCCATAGCTGAACTCGATCTCCGGACGTTCGCCGCAGTAAGGACACTTGATCAGTAGCATTGCCCGGTCCTAGTGAGCTACGGCAGCCGCGGCCGCTTCGTCGATGAGGCGACCGTCGCGAAAGCGCTCGATGGTAAAAGGCGCGTTGATCGGATGCGGTTCGTCGCGCGCAATGGTCCAGGCGAACAGGTGCGCTGCGCCGGGCGTGGCTTTGAATCCGCCCGTACCCCAGCCGCAATTGACATACAGTCCCGGCACGGGAGTGCGCGCGATGATGGGCGAGCGGTCCGGCGTCACATCGACGATGCCGCCCCAGTTGCGCAGCATGCGCAGCCGCCGGAACTGCGGAAACAGCTCGCAGATCGCTTCCAGTGCGTGCGTGCTGATGTGCAGCCCGCCGCGTTGCGTATAGGAAGTATAAGCGTCGGTGCCGGCGCCGATCACGAGCTCGCCCTTGTCGGATTGGCTCAGGTAGGCATGGATGGTGTTCGACATCACCACGCAGGGAAAGATCGGCTTGATGGGTTCCGATACCAGCGCCTGCAGCGGATAGCTCTCGAGCGGCAGGCGCACGCCGGCCATGTCCATGATGACGCTGGTATGACCGGCCGCCGAGACGCCGATCTTGCGCGTAGTGATATTGCCGCGGGTGGTCGCCAGGCCGCTCACCGCGCCGGTCGCGTCCTGGCGAATGCCGATGACTTCGCAGTTTTGTACGATATCGACACCCAGTGCATCTGCCGCGCGCGCGTAGCCCCACGCCACCGCGTCGTGGCGGGCCGTACCGCCGCGTCGTTGCAGCGCTGCCCCGAGTACCGGATAGCGCATGTTGGGCGCGATATTCAGCGGCGGGCAGAAGGCCTTGGCCTGCTCGGGTGTCAGCCATTCATTGTCGACGCCATTGGCCCGGTTGGCATGTACGTGGCGCTTGAAGGACTGCACGTCGTGCACGGTATGCGCCAGCATCATGACGCCCCGTTGCGAGAACATGACGTTGTAGTTGAGAACCTGGGAGAGGTGCTCCCACAGCTTCACGGCATGGTCGTAAAGTGCCGCGCTCTCATCGTAAAGATAGTTCGAGCGGATGATGGTGGTATTACGGCCGGTGTTGCCGCCGCCGATCCAGCCCTTCTCGAGCACCGCGATCCGGCGCAGCCCATGTTCGCGCGCCAGGTAGTAGGCCGCGCCCAGTCCATGGCCGCCGCCGCCGACAATGACGGCTTCATAGTCGGCTTTGAGCTTGGGCGAACGCCATTGTTCACCCCAGCCCCGCTGGCCGCGCAGCCCTTCGTGCAGCAGCGCCCAAGCCGAGAATTTCCGCATGCTGAGACCAACCCCTTATCGTAGGCGCTGCATCATGCCCACGCCTTCCGGCAGGACACGAGCATCGGCGCGCCGCGCCGTTTGAATCAACCCGACATGGCCCGGCACCGCAACACCGCAGGCGGGCGCGGGCCCCGATGTCGCTTTATTGAAAGCGAATGCCGTTATCAGGCAATATCGCAGCGACCGCGTTTGCGACACTTTCCCACGCCGCTTGCCCGCGTTCCCCGAGGCCCCCATGACGATCCCTGACTCCCGGCAGTACCTCTCCGAGCTGATCGCGCGCCGACGGCCCGGACACAGCCTGGAGCAGGCGTTCTACACCAGCCGCGAAGTCTTCGAGGCGGATCTGAAGCTGATCTTCGGGCGCCACTGGATCTACGTCGGTGTCGAGGCCGAGATTCCGCATGCCGGCGATGTCATGACATTCGAGGTCGGTAGCGCGTCGGTGCTGATTGTGCGCGACGACGATGAACAGATCCATGCATTTCACAACGTCTGCCGTCACCGCGGCGCGCGCCTGGTGCAGACCAGGCACGCCAATGTCGGCAATCTGGTCTGCCCCTATCACGCCTGGGCCTACGGACTTGACGGCAAGCTCAAACATGCCAGCCATATGGCGCACGATTTCGACAAGTCCTGCCACGGACTCAAGCCAGTGCATGTGCATTCCATCTCGGGCCTGCTGTTCATCTGCATGAGCCAGCGGCCACCAACCGACATACAGGATCTCGATGCGGTCATGGCGCCCTACCTGCGCTCGCATGGCCTCAAGGACTGCAAGGTGGCCGCCTCCACCGAGCTCATCGAGCACGGCAACTGGAAGCTCACGATGGAGAACAACCGCGAGTGCTAC
>Ga0302310_10000559_pt1 | contig 34602 bp, 30 predicted proteins | sample III_Palsa_N1_2_FD_200451 | JGI IMG/M metagenome (GOLD analysis project Ga0302310, IMG submission 200451) | Peat permafrost microbial communities from Stordalen Mire near Abisko, Sweden - III_Palsa_N1_2 | ecosystem: Environmental > Terrestrial > Soil > Palsa > Peat permafrost | place: Sweden...
GAGCCGGAGAAAATGCAACCGATGTTCCTGCGCGCGACGCGGAACAATTATGAGTCGCTGCTTCTCGGTACGACTTATGCGTTAACCACGCTTCGAGCAGGCTTTACGTCGGTCCGCGACGTGGGCGATTTTACGCCGGCGATCGTAGCGCTGAAGCGGGCCATAGCGGCCGGAACGGTGGTGGGGCCGAGGATGTGGGTATCCGGCAGCCCCTTGAGCCCAACTGGGGGGCACGGTGATACACATACAGGGTTCAGTTTCGAGGTATCGGATCCTTCATGGGACGACGGTCTAGTGGACAGCCCGGAAGAGGTGGTCAAGCGTGTGCGACTCTTCCATCGTGAGGGTGTCGATTTGATCAAAATCATGCCCAGCGGGGGCCTCGCGAGCAATGGGGATGATCCTAAGGCTCAGCTGTTGTCGGATGCGGAGATCAAGGCGGCCATCGACACGGCGCACGCACTAGGCATGAAAGTCGCCGCACACGCCCATGGCAAGCAGGCCATGGATCATGCCATTGAATTGGGGATTGATTCTATCGAACACGGTACATACGCCGATGCGGAAACGTACCGCTTGATGAAGGCACACGGCACGTACCTGTGTCCGACGCTTACGGCGGGGGACATTCCGCTGCAGATCGCTATACATCACCCGGAGCAGCTGAATCCGTCGGCCGTTAAGAAGTTCTTGGAAAGCCTGCCGATCATGACCAAAAGCGCTGCGGGGGCCTACAAGGCGGGAGTTAAGATAGCCGTTGGCACTGATGCGGGCACATTTGCGCATGGCAAAAACGTTCGAGAATTCCGGCTGCTGGTAGCCGCTGGCATGTCGCCAATGGAGGCGATACTGGCCGGTACACGCAATGGAGCCGATCTCATTGGTGATTCGGCCGATATTGGCTCCATCCAAACTGGTCGATACGCTGATATCGTAGCGGTTGACGGCGATCCGCTCGTGGACATTACGCAGCTGGAGCACGTTACATTCGTGATGAAAGGCGGCGTGATCGTCAAGACGTCGGAAGAATAAGCAGGGGTAGGTGCTGAACAGACCCGGGCGAGGGCGATGGATCATCTCCCTTGCTGTGACACTCTACCTCGTGCCGACGGTAGCGTATAAAAACTCATGCGAGGAAGGCAAAAGATCATTCGTCAACCACAGTTGCAGCTCCTATTATCCTCGCACGGCGAAGCAAAGCAACCGGAGGAAGGGCTATGGAATTTCGTAGGAGGCGAAGGTGGTCGAGGGAACGCTAGGACGATCGCGAAAACTGCCGCCGAAGCCGAATCCGCGAAGAGTGTTGGTTGTCGATGACCATCCCATCGCCCGCCTCGGGGTGCGACGCATCCTGGAGAACCAGCGAGATTTCAACGTAGTTGCCGAAGCTGCCACCCCGCAGGACGCACAGGCTGCGATTCGAGCATGCGACCCCGGTGGATGGTGCCATGTTGTATCACTAGCTACAACATGGTGAACGCTATGTCCGATGCAATCATTAATGCGGCCGATCCCCATCGGCGAAGCCGTGCGAAGGTGCTCGATTCCGAGATCAGTTATGTGGACATCGGCGGTGGAAATCCCATCGTCCTGCTGCACGGGAACCCGACATCGTCCTATCTCTGGCGCAATGTCATTCCGCATTTGAGCGGTCTAGGTAGGGTTCTTGCGCCGGACCTCGTCGGCTTTGGTGCGTCGTCGAAGTCTCCCGGCCACGCGTACAAGTTCACCGATCATGTTCGCTATCTGGACGCTTGGTTCGATGGTTTGAATCTGACGCGCGATGTCACCCTGGTCCTCCATGATTGGGGGTCCGCGTTGGGATTCCACCGAGCAACGCGCTTTCCATCTCAGGTCAGGGCGATTGTCCATATGGAGGTGATCGCGATGGTTCGAAACTGGGCCGATTTCGGACCCGCTGCCGATATTTTCCGAGCGCTGCGGACAGAGAAAGGCGAGCAGATGGTTCTCGACGACAACTACTTCGTCGAGCAGAGATTGCCGGCGGGGGTGCTTCGAACACTGAGCCCCGAGGAAATGGCCACCTACCGCGCGCCATTTAAGACACGTGAGGACCGCCTTCCCACATTGGTCTTGCCCCGCGAAATTCCCGTCGATGGCGAGCCAGCGGATGTTTCAGCGATTGTCGATGCCTACGGCGCGTGGCTTGTACAATCGAAGATACCCAAACTGTTGATCCTCGCGGAGGGCGGCGTCCTCACCGGTCGCGGGCGTGATTTCGCGCGGACATGGCCGAACCAGAGAGAAATCACGGTCAAAGCGCGACATTACATGCAGGAAGACGTGCCGCATGAAATTGGTCTCGCCATCGCCGATTTCGTTAGATCGCTAGCCAGCGCGCGAGTTTGACTACGATGACCTGCGTCGGGGCTAATAGTTGCAATGGGGTCCATTGTGGAATCCTACCAAAATCCTACGCTAAAGACTTGAGGCTACTTCAGACCCCTGCCCGTGCCTGAGAAACGATACGCGACGCGGTTCCGCGATGAGTTTTGAGCAGACGGGCGATTTCGGCAGGCGTCTTGCGGCCGGATGACACGGCTTCGACGATCTCTTTCTTTTGCTCAGGCATGATTTTGGGGTCTCGGGAGCACTCGTAGGTTCAAGTGGCGGCTGGTGCGCCGAAAGAACCGGGACAGCACTCGGACCGAGGGGAAGAACCCTGGCTTGCACGGCACCCAGCGCCGCACATCGGGTGCGATGCCTCCGCCGGGCATGATGCCGTGCACGTGCGGGCGATGAGTCAGCGCCGAGCCCACGTGTGCAGCATCAGGGTGGTGCCGTCGGCGCACCCAAGTGCTTCGGATCGGCGATCGTGCGCAAGGTCTCGGCGGCGACGTCGAACGGTAGTCAATATAGGATCTCCTTGTTGGTGTAGGCGATCTGCGGCTCGGCGCACGACGAGCAGCGCAGCGCATGGCCGCCGAGGGCGACGCTGCGGCACTGCTCGATGGCCGACATGACCTTCAGCTGGCCGAGGCTCAAGTGACCGTGCTCGTGCTCCCGCCACGTCGGCCCGTGAGCGCGGACGAGATATCCGCGACCTCCAGGACGGGACGATCCACGCGCGGCTACGGTGAGCTAGGCGTGCGGGGGCGGGCTATCGGGGGGCTACGCCTCCCCAGATCCACGCGAGAAATGCTCGGGCATCCATGGGCTTCGCAATGAAGTAACCCTGGCCGAGATCGCAACCCAGCCGAAGCAGCAGATCCCAATCTTGACGCGTTTCGATGCCCTCGGCGACGGAGGTGACCTTGAGCTTTCGCGCCATGTCCAGACTCGACTCCAGGATCACGCGAGCGGAATGCTGGGCGGTGGCATTCGTGACGAACGAGCGATCAATCTTGATCTCGTTGAATGCGACCTGCGCCAGCCGCTGCATGGACGAATAACCCGTTCCGTAGTCGTCAATAGACAAGCCGAACCCCTTCATGCGGAGACGCGATAGGTTTTCCAGCGCATGTCCGACCTCCATCATCGTTGCGGACTCAGTCACCTCCAGCACGATGTGCTGTGGAGCCGTATTCTCCGCCCGCACCACTTGTACGACCCGGTCCGCGAACCGAACGTCGGCCAGGGAGCGACTCGAGAGATTCACGGCGACAGTGACATTCAGGCCGCTGCGCGCGCGCCAGTCATTGCAGAACCGCGCTGCTTTCCTAAGTATCATTTCAGTGAAGGTATCGATCAGCTCTCCCGACTCTAGGTGACCCACAAAGGTAGCCGGTGTGAGGATCCCGTGCCGTGGATGACGCCAGCGTGCCAGCGCCTCCGCGCCGGTGACTTCGCCTGTCAGAAGTTGCACCTTGGGCTGATAAAAAAGCTCGAATTCGTCGCGCCGCAGCCCGTCCTGAATCTCCGCGGGGGTACAACAGATTGTCTCGCCGCTGCGCGCACCCACAGCAGCCACCGGCGCCGCGCCGTGGAGCCGGAGAAGCGCTTCGAGTTTTCCAATGGTGATCGGCTTTTGAATCACCCCCAAAATCTTGACTCCATAGGCGCGGCTCATCGTCTCGGCCGAATCGAGAAGCACGCTCTCGACTGCGCTCGCGAGAATAATCGCGACGCTAGACTGCGCCGCGCCTAGATGCCGCATGAATTCAAGTCCGTCCATGCCAGGCATGTCGAGGTCGCTGATGACGATGTCGATTGCAGGATTGCGTGCCTTGATGATCTCGAGCGCTTCTGCGCCATCGGAGGCGGTTGACACTTCTGAGGCCCCTAGTCGCGCCAGCATCCGGAGTAACATCCCGCGTTGAAACTCGTGATCTTCAACGGCGAGGAGCTTCAGATCCGCTAGGCCCATGATTCTGCCTCGCAGTAGTGATTGAGGCGCTCCAGCTCTGTTTGGAATGCCTCCATGTCCGCCCGGACCGCTCGAAGATCGCCGGCGCGGCCGGCACGCTCCAGCCGCTCACAGACCTCGGCCAGGCCACTGGCGCCGATCATCTTGCTCGCGCCTTTAATGCGATGCGATGCTGTCACCACGTGCTCGCATTGAGCGCCGTTGACAGCACGCTCGAGCAGGCTGGAATCGACAAGTGTGGCGCGACGGAAATCCTCGAGGATTTCGCGCTCCGAGTCGCGATCGCCGTCCGTGAGCGTCGCCAGCACCGAGTGCTCGAGCGGCGACGCTTCCAGAGGAATCGGTAGCCATCGCTCAAGTTTTCTTGCGAGTTCATGCAAATCCATCGGTTTGCTCAGATAATCGTCTATACCGGCGGCAAAGCAGGTCTCCGCCGCGCCGTCCAGAGCGTTGGCCGTGCAGGCGATAATGGGAATTCGCATGGCACCCGTGCTCGACTCGGTTTCCCGAATTGTTCTTGCCAATTCGTAGCCGTTCATTTCGGGCATGTTGCAATCCGTGATGATGCCGCCGTACTGCCCGGAGCGCCATTTCGTCAGCGCTTCGATTCCGTTTTCGGCGCTCTCGGCTGCATAACCCAAAATATTGAGCTGGCGCACGATCAGCGACCGATTGGTGGGATGGTCATCGACCAAGAGCACCAAAGTCCCCTCGAATCGTGCGCGTGAGATGGTCGGGGCAGGGCGCCGCATTTCGATAATACGCAGAGAGGCGGTGAGAGTAGAGGCATCTTCGGTGATCAAGCGCGAAGGATCGGCGGTCGGCAGCGACACATCCAATATCATCGTGGTTCCCACGCCAAGTTCGCTTACCATGTGGATCGAGCCGCCCATGGCTTTCGCAAGGCGTTGGCTGATCGTGAGCCCAAGGCCGGTGCCGCCCACGCGGGACGTTGTTTCTGATGCCGCTTGCACGAACGGTTGAAATAGTCGCAGCTGGTCCTCCGCAGAGATGCCGATGCCGGTATCGACTACGGAGAATCTAACCCGATCTTCGCCTTGAGTTCGCTCCAGAAGATCCACTTTGATCTCGACGTGACCTGCAGTGGTGAATTTCAGGCTATTGCTGACGAAGTTGCCGAGAATCTGTCGAAGCCGCATACCATCAACGACCACAGCCGGGCTTAGTTGCGGATCGATGCGACATGAGAGTTCCAAACATTTGCTACTGGCGGTGCCGGAGAAAATGTTTCGCACCGCATTGACGATCGACTCGATGGAGACAACAGTGGGGTGCAGATCGAGTTTTCCTGCCTCGATCTTTGAGAAGTCTAGGATGTCATCAATGATACGCTGTAAAGACTTACCCGATTCCCGGATGATCTCGACCGTGGTGCGCTGACCGGTGTCCAATGGCGTGAGACTCAACAGCTCCAGCATCCCAAGAATGCCGTTCATGGGGGTGCGGATCTCGTGGCTCATCGTAGCGACGAAGACGCTCTTGGCACGATTCGCGGTTTCGGCGGCATCCTTGGCCTCTTGTATCGCCAATCCCACGAGGTGATGATCAGTAATGTCCGCCCAATAGCCATTGACGACGAAGCCGTCATCAGAAGCCTTGCGCACGGACGCCAACGAGCGTATCCAGCGGATCTCGCCGCGAGGACTACGGATGCGGAAAATGTAGCGAAAGGGGTTCAGTTCGCGCTTCGCTTGGTCGGCGGCGGCGTGGAAACCCGGTGCATCCTCGGGCAGGATGCAATCGTGGAATGACTGCATATTGCGTAAGGTCGACTGATGCGATATGCCGAGAACTTGCTCGACCGAAGCACTCACGAATTCGAAGTGAGAGGCACCGGCGCCGATCGGCGGGGAGCGCACACGAAAGGCCGCACCCGGGAGGTTCTCGGCCAGGTCGGTGAGCTTGCGCTCCGCGCGGTCTCGCGCGCGGGATTGGAGGATAAATCCGGCATAGCCGGGAGTAAGAACAAACAAGCAAATTAACACCGCGGCGATTAGAGTTTCTTGGGTACCGTCATTGTGGCGCTGTTCCTCAACGCGTTCACGCTCGAGAGCGCGCTGCTCCTCGGTCCTCAGGCTCTTAGTCAATGCGTAAATGCGCGCCGTGGTTGCACGCCCGACTCCCGATTCGACGATCTGCCGAACATGATCCAGGCCGTCATGCCGCAGCAGTTCCTCGTCGGCGTGCATGATAGCTAGGCGGTCCGAAAGCAGTTGGGCAAGTTGTAAGGCTTTTTTTGTGTCAGTCTCGCTTGCCGCTGCGAGGCCTTTTAGTATCGCTATATTGCCTTTGGCATCGGTGACGTCCTCGTCGCGCTGACGTAGAAAGTCGTTGTCGGCGGTGAGTAGGTAACCACGATGTGCCGATTCGGCGCGAGCGGCGGCTTCGCCAGCGCCGTCAAAGGCAGCCAACACCTCAAGTGTATGGGCCACACGGCGCGCCGAGTCGCGGACCTGAAGTGTTACGTTGTAGAGTACCGCGGCCAAGACCACGATCGCGATCGCAGTGACACCAAACCCGATGTGAGCCAAATGTTTAAGTGACAATCGTTTCATTGGGTTATCGCGACGACGACCGCCGGCTTCCAAGGCATGGCTAACATCATCAGATGTCGGCCCACATCTTGAGAAGTTGAGATTACTCCGTCATCGTTTTCGATGCTGCGTTGCAGCATGAGAGAACTATGTCAAAGCACACGCACGCGCAGTGCCTACGATGCAGCCCAGCTGTGCATGACGCATGACGCCAAGACGATGGCTAAAGACCAAGCCTCGCGCTTTGACGCACGAACCTTCAGAACGGGGTCCGCCAAGTCAGCCCGTCGAAGCGGGCGTAATCCCTGTCCGTGGTGATCCATTCGCATCCGAATTCAATCGCGAGTGCCGCGAACCACGCATCCTGAGCGATATTGCCGGTGGATTGGGATTGCTGACAAAGGGATTCAAATATTTCCCAATGCCGATCACCGGGCACGATGACCGTTGCATTGGGTTGCTCCATCAGCACACGGCAGAATGCGAAGACATCATCCAATGAGCTTGGAATTTTGAATATGCGCGGGTGTGTGCAAATGCGAATTACGCTGGCCAGCACCTGTGGCGCAATGCCGTAGGCCGAGGGACCATTGATCGTCGATTCCAACCACGATTTGTACTGAAGGTGGTTGTCGGCGTCGGAGCGAAAGGCGTAAATCAGGACGTTGACGTCGCAGAGGATCAATCGCGGTCCTCTAAGCGGTCGAGAAGGCTGGCGCTGTCATTGAGGTCCACTCCCGGCGTAATGCCACCTCCGGCGCGGCACTCAGGGAGCGTTACGATCGAGCGCTCCGAGCGCCTCAGGGGGCGCCGCAAAGCGAGCTGAAGTCCCTGCTCAAGGAGAGATGTAAGCGTCACGCCGCGCCGCTCGGCCTCCTGACGCGCACGCTGTAAGAGGCTCTCTTCCAGTCGAACCGTGGTTCTCATATGTCAGATCATACAGGAGGTATGTCAGTATGTCAAAGATGAGGCTGCCCGCATGGGGCAGGGGGGCGACGCGATGCCAAATCGCTCTGAGAGGGCGCACTCCAAAATCTCGCAGCCTTTGAATGCACGGAGTTGGTCGGTGCGTCGGGTGCCCTGTTGATTGCTAGTGCAGCAATTCCGTTGTCCACGATGCAACGATTACTTCTCGAAACGCGGGGTTCTGGACTTGTCCTTCTTGTTAGTAGGATAGAGACGATGAGTCCGAATATAGAAGCTTCGAAGTGACGATAATCGGTCTGAAATGCGAGCACTCGCCGCGTGAGCCGCGCTAAGGATTCCCTTATTCTTGAAACCGTTTATTGAGAAAAGCTGATTCAGCGAGTCGCGGATTGACGAGTTCCCAATTTTTGCTCACGGATGGTGGTGCGTTTTTCTCGTTCGCGTAATCGAACGCCGCGGCCGCCCACGGTACTCGCGCTCCCTTCCCCGATGAGCTCGATACCCATGTCTTCCAGTGCCTGCACCACTTTGACGAGCGAATCGACATTCCCGCGGATCAGTCCGCCGCTGGTTTCCATTCGCTGAATGGTCGGCAGGGACAGTTTGGCTCGTTGTGCAAGGACCATCTGGTCTATGCCCAGTAAAGCGCGCGCAGCGCGAAGTTGAGAGGCAGTAATCATGTATTAAGCATCATTATACAACATTAAACATTGATAACACATGTTTTAAGGCTTATTGTAATGAATGGTTCCTGAAGTCTCCGCCATTCCGCCCGGCCGGCATCGATGATCGCGCTGCTCGAAGCCAAAGCTGCGGGCCTTTGGTCGCGCCAGCACATCGCGAACAATGTCCTGGCAGGCCTCGTGGTCGGCATCGTGGCATTGCCGCTCGCCATGGCATTTGCCATTGCCTCCGGCGCCCGCCCGGAACAGGGTATTTACACCGCGATCATCGCGTCGCTGTTAACTTCCCTATTTGGGGGAACCCGCTTGCAGATCGCCGGCCCCACGGGGGCGTTCATTGCAGTGCTCTCAATCATCACTGCGCAACACGGTATCGCGGGCTTGCAGATTGCGACCCTCATGGCGGGATTTATTCTGGTCGGCTTTGGCGCCGCACGTTTGGGCGTCGTCATTAAATATATTCCCGCGCCTGTCATCGTGGGGTTTACGGCCGGAATCGGCGTCATTATCTTTGTCGGTCAGTGGAAGGATTTTCTCGGGCTGTCGCCCGTATCCTCAGGCCTGCATTTCCACGAAAAGCTGATTGGCCTGCTGCAGGCTCTCCCCACGCTCAATGTGGCCACGACCGGCCTCGCATTGTTGGCCCTCGCGATTCTTATTTTTGGTCCCCGGTACTTCAAGCGCATCCCGGCCCCGCTCGTCGCCATGGTCGTCATTACCGTCGTCCAATCCATTTTTCACTTCAGAGGGGTTGCCACCATCGGCACCGCATTCGGTGGCATTCCTCGCACCTTGCCATCCTTTTCACTCCCAACGCTGCAGCTATCTCAGGTGATTTCTTTGGTCGGTCCTGCTTTCACCATTGCACTGTTGGGATCTATCGAATCTCTCCTGTCGGCCGTAGTGGCTGACGGAATGGCGGGCACGAAGCACAACTCCAACCAAGAACTGATCGGCCAGGGTATCGCCAACATTGTTGCCCCCTTGTTTGGCGGATTTGCGTCCACCGGGGCCATTGCACGCACGGCGACCAATATCCGTAACGGCGCCTCCAGTCCCCTTGCCGGAATGGTCCACTCGGGGTTTCTCATCTTGGTTATCCTACTGCTATCTCCGCTTGCCGCCTCGATTCCGCTGTGTTGTCTCGCCGCTATTTTGTTCGTCGTCGCGTGGAACATGAGCGAGGTTCCTCACTTCATGAGACTGGTGCGCGGCTCACCGGCCACCGATGTCGCCATTCTGCTCATTACCTTTGCACTTACCGTGTTCGTCGATTTGGTGGTGGCAGTGAATGTCGGGGTCATTCTGGCGGCATTGATGTTTATGCGACGTATGGCGCTGGCGGTGAGTGTCGAGCCGCAGTTTGCAAGCGCGCCGGAAAACCTGGTCGAGGAGGGAGGCGCGCCAAGATCGATTCCTTCGGGTACCGTGGTCTTCAGCATTGAAGGCCCGTTATTCTTCGGGGCAGCGGAGAAGCTCGAGCGTATGCTCGCGCACATTCAGCGACCGGCCACGACCTTGGTGCTACGCATGGGTCACATGCCCTTTGTCGATGCGACCGGCATTACCGCGATTGAGCAGATCGTGGCGGATTTCATGAGCCATAATGCCGTCGTGATCCTCACCGAAGTAACCCCGACTGTCTTGCGCAAATTGACGCGGGCCGGAGTCATTGCAAAGATTGGCCCCGAGAACGTTGTCCAAACCCTCGAGGAAGCGCTTGCGCGTCCGCCACGAGTCGAACCACAGCTCCTCACGCCGCCCGAGATCTCCAGACTCTTGAACGGACGCCCCGGCTAGTGGTCCCGGCATGTCGCGTATTACCCATGACCAAACCAGGACATATGATGAAACCCAAAGCCCGGTACAGCGCTCGCTATGGTTACGCACCAGCTTTATTGCTGCCACCGAAGTTAGAAACTATTGGTCCTCTGCCATTCGCCGAGCACGAGTTCGCGGAACTAGACGCTTGGCTCGCGGAGGACGGATGGCCTGCAGAGCGTATGGACGTGGCGACACTCGAGGGCTACTTGGTGGCCCTGCTCGTCTGGCCCATTGAACTATCCTCGGGCGCTTGGCTTCCCCCGTTATGGGGTGTTGGGGGCTGGAAAGTGGCCGCTAAGATTGAAACGCCGGAAGCCTACGGCCGCTTTATCGAGCTTGTGATTGGGTATCTTCAGGAGCTTGAACGTCGTCTAACCTGCGTGCCGCTGCATGGGACACCCGTGCTCGGCTGCGACTGGCCAGCTGTATCCGTGCCCTATTTTGCGGGGTCCGCGTGGGCGACCGGATTCATGACGGCGCTCTTTCGGAACTCGGCGGGCCTGCATTCGCGCTCCGTCGCCTCTCGCACCGCCGTGGAAACGATAGCAAGCTACGCGTCGCTCCGATCGGCCGCTCCGAGGATGATGGCTGCGGTTGGTAACGCCTTGAGTGCCGCGGTTGCCGTTCTTATCACAGAGAGGGCCTCGCGCGGCCCACTGGGACCCCTCAATCTGAGCGACGTTACTAAATTGAAAAATCGATCAAGGTTGGCCGCCGGAACGGTGGGAGACGGGCGCTAAATATCGGAGAGGGTGAGCTGAAGCTTGACCAGATGCGCAACGCTGCGGGCATCCATTTTCTCCATCACTTTCGCTCGATGAATCTCGACGGTGCGTTCGCTGAGATGCAAGTCGATCGCGATGACCTTGTTGGCGGCGCCGTCGACGACCATCGCCATGACCTGCCGTTCGCGAGGGGTTAAGGAGTCCAGACGATGCTGCACGTCGATGCGGCGCGCCGCGGTGCGGTGATTATCGGCATCCAACTTCAAGGCGTGGTTGACGCGATCGAGCAGGTCCTGGTCGCGAAACGGCTTTTGAATAAATTCAAAGGCGCCTTCTTTCATCGCTTGCACTGCCATAGGGACATCGCCATGGCCGGTAATGAAGATGACCGGTAGCGTGGAGCCCAGCCGATTCAGGTGATGCTGCAACTCCAAACCGCTCATTTCCGGCATGCGGATGTCGAGGACAATGCAACCCGGGGCATCGGCCTTGAAGCATGCCAAGAACTCGCTGGGTCGAGAAAAAGCCGCGGTTTTATGTCCGACGGTATGTAGTAGCAGATCGAGGGCACGCCGCATGCCGTCGTCGTCATCAACGACGTACACGGTCGGCACTGGTGGGTGAATAGGGGATTGAGTTGTCATGGGTACTTCAATTACTTGGCGCTAATCGGCAGGCGAAACCAAACACGACTGCCGCCCGCTGATTTCGTGTCAAATCCCATAGTTCCCTCATGAGATTCAACGATCGCTCGACTGGACGCCAATCCGAGGCCCTTACCTTTTGGTTTCGTGGTGAAGAACGGGCGGAAGAGATTGTCTTTCAAGTCCGCTGGTACGCCTGGCCCGGAGTCGCTGACGCCGGTCTCCACGATGTATCGTGTTGCCGAGACGTCGATTTGAACGATGGCCGCGCCCGAATGTTCGGCACTCGCCTCGACGGCGTTCTGAACCAGGGCGAGCACTACATGTTGAATTCTGACTCGATCTGCCTGCACATCGGGCAATGTGGCGGGCGCATCGAGTTGGACACAACCCTGAATGGTCAGTGCGAGAGCGTCGATAATCGGACGTATCTCGGCAATGAGTTCGGGCATCTGACAGGGGCCGCCATCCGGGAGTTCATCGGAGAATAGGCGCCGTATCCGCTTGATTGCGTCGCCGGCGGCGAGCGCTTCCTGATTGATTTGCCTAAAAACGTCCACGGCACGAGCCACCGAGGGTTCCGGTCGACTGAGCAAGCGATCTCCCGCCTGAGCAAACGTCGCAATGGCGCCTAAGGGTTGGTTAAGTTCATGAGCCAGCCCACTCGCCATTTCCGCCAGCGCCGTGAGCCGGGCGACTTCCATCAATTGGCTGTAGACGACTTGGGGGCTCAACCAGTTTGTTTTAATCTCGCCCAATCTTGCTCCTTGGTTGCCATGGCCCTGCTCAATGGTAAACCACATCACTGTGCTGGATCGGACGACCGCGCGCAGTTCGGGAATACCGCAATGCTCTGCGGTATTCCCGTATGCTCGTAGAGCGGTCTGATTGCCGAACGACATCTAGCTCCCAGGCCACTCAGCGCGTTCTCACTAAAGATTATCGCTGCTTTTGACAATTCTTGTTGGCATTAAGCAGAGCAGATCTAGGCCTCCAAGGGGGCGGTCCGGTGCCAATTGTTCGCTGGGGCCGGCGTGAACCCCAAGGCGCGCAAAAAGTTGGCTAAAGGTATGCTGAGCCGGTGATGAATTGCGGTCCGCGCCGAGCGCGCGGTACCGCGGCGGCAAACCTGGCTGGTTTCACAACGAGCAAGTCGCATTGCAGTCTGTCCATGACTTCCTCTGCGGTGCTGCCGATAAACAAACGTTTGAAAGCTGACCTGGACACCGCCCCAATGACGACAATGGCGCAGCGCGTTTGGCGTGCGACGGCCGGGACGACGTCGCTGGGCTTTCCGCGTACGAGGTGGCGACGCGCAGGAGGAATGGCCGTCGCAGACAGCGCCTTGTCGAAAATCTTACGCGGTTCGCGTTCAGCATCACGGGTGAGGCTTTTGCGAAGTTTCGTATTGAATGTCACCGACGGCGGCAGCGGGACAGCCGGATAGGCGTGCACGACGTGAAGCGAGCCCCGCAAGGCGCGGCTGACCCGGATCCCATAGTCGAGGATTCGCCGGTCAAGCCCGCTCGGCTTGGCGTGCGTGTGAGTCGGATCGATAGCGGCAAGCACCGCAGGTCGACGATAGGGCGTCGACGTTTTGACGAGCAATACAGGGACTGGACTGAGACGCAGCAACTCCCAGTCGGTGTACCCCAGCAGTGCCGCGACCCGATGCCGTTCCCGGCGCGGCGCCACGATGAGATCGGCTCCGATGGCGATGGCGCGGCGCACGATGGCTTCATAGGGAGGATAGTCCCACGCGGCCGCCGTTGATACGGCCAACCGTTTCGCTCGAAGTGGTGCGGCCAAGGTCTCGAGCGCTTCCAAGGCGGTTCGCCGCGCATTGGATTTGATACCTCGTAGCATATTGCCAGGCGCGCCTAATCCCTCGGTGGGAATGGGTATGGCCATGTCGTGAAACAATTCTATTTTCGCATTTAACGCCCTGGCCAACTGTGCGGCTTTTTCCAGAGCCGGAAAGCTTCGTGCAGAAAGATCTCCGATCGGGACGAGAATGACACTGAGCGTAGACATCATAAGTAAGTTCTCGATGCGGGGTGTATGGCCGGCGCAGGACACCGGGACACCGGCGTGGGACGGGCTACTGTCTTTCACCCCGAGAGTGTAATCACGGCCGGACCGTTTCACCTTCAGGGGAATTACCTACGTGCTACTTGGAAGTACGGACAAGGGGCCTCTAATTCACGCTGACTTCGGCAATCGCCGACAGCAGCGCTTTAGTGTCGACGGGCTTGCTCAGAAATCGGCACTTCGGAATCGATGTCTTCACCACCCGCATCATGGATTGCAGGTCTCCGCTCATTACCACGGCCGGAACATCGAAGCGTCGTTGTGTACGAAGTTGCAAAAGGACATCAAGCCCGGTGAATTTTCCGTCGAGGTGATAATCAGTAATCAACACATCCCCGGGTTGCATGGTCAGTAGCAAGCCTTGCACTTGGGAAACGCTTGGGGCACTTTGAACCTCAAAGCCCTCGAGCGAGAGAAATAACTCGGTGGCCTTGCGCACCGAGTCGTTGTCTTCCAGCAGAACTAAGCGACCCGTGAGAGGCACGGAAGCTCTCGTTTCCGCGACCTCTTCACGCGAAAGAAGGGCGTCGTCCGCCAAGAGTCGATTCTCCGGGATGCGAACGCGGACACAGGTGCCTTTACCTACTTGGGAGGAAACTGTAACGGAGTATCCGAGGAGACGCGTGACCTCCCGAACGATGGAAAGGCCTAGGCCGACCCCCAACCGTTTGGTTCCTTGCGGTCCAACCTGATAGTACTCATCGAAAATGCGGCCCAGTTTGTCTTGTGAGATCCCGAGGCCGGTATCCTCAATCTTGAGGATCAAGGCGTTGTCTTCAAATTCTTGAGAGATCTGAACTCGCCCGTGCTCTGTATATTTCAACGAGTTGCCGACGAGGTTTTGCAGAATTTGCGTCAATAAAGTCCGATCAGTCGAAATGACGGATCGAGTTTCCGCGTACTCCAGTTGCAGATTCTTCCCGGCAGCCACCGGCTCGAATTCGGTTACGATATCCGCGAACGCACCCGCAAGGCTCACAGGCGAGAGTTGAGGTTCAATGGCACCGGATTCGAGGCGACTGATGTCAAGCAGTGCGTTGAGAAGTCGCGTGGCGCTATCGATGGCGAGCTCTTGGTGCCGAACCAAATCGGACATCTCGGGTAAATCTCGAATAAATTTGTGCATTGACGCGTTCAATAGCCGAATAGCCTGAAGTGGCTGGCGAAGGTCGTGACTGGCCGTTGCTAAAAATCGGCTTTTGGCGCGGTTGGCCCTGTCGGCTTCCTCACGGGCGGCTATCAAAGCATCGCTGATCATTCTTCGTTCGGTCATGTCTCGGACCGCGGCCGCAACGAATGTGTCTTCGCCGTCGCGAAAGGGGGAGAGGCGAATGCCTGCAGGGAATTCGGACCCATCGGCACGTATCGCAAACAAATCGGTGATGCGCGCGCCCATTTCTCGATTGATAGGCTGCGCCAAGTAATTTGAAAGATGCGCTCCATGACGGTCATGGAACCGCCCAGGGATGAGCAACGTGATCGGCTGCCCTACGAGAGCTTTCGGGTCGTAACCGAATAGGGTGTGGGACGTTTCGTTGGCAAATTGTATTACGCCGGTTTTATCCACGACGAGGAGGGCATCCGGCGATACTTGCAACAGCCTCCGCGCAATCGAGCTTATTTCACCCATTGACGAGTTTTCTCCATCGCAAAATCATTGGGGGCAATAGCTCTTTACGGTTAGGTGTAGCCGTGCAGTATGACCTCTATACTACACGCCGAAGCCTGAGTTCTTTTTTTTCAGGCAACTGCATGGAATTGGGAGCGCGTCCGTGCGGTAGCACACTTAAGCGCAACCAATTGGCGTAGCGTCGCGCGACGATGTCGTTCGGAACCCGCCGAAGCGGCAATTTTGAGCTCCGGACATACAGCGAAGAGGAATAGCTTGGTTAAGAGATCCGAATCCCGTCTGCTCGCTTTGTGGCTCTGCTTCGTCATTGCGAATTCAGCATGGGCGAATTCCCTCGAAGAAGTGCCGATCGGAGGCCTGTTGCGAGAGGCTACGCTGCAGGGTTTGAATGGGCCGTCTCGTCGCTTGAGCACATTTCGAGGCAATCCCCTTATCATCAATGTGTGGGCGAGCTGGTGCGGTCCGTGCCGGAGTGAGATGGCATCTTTGGAGCGATTGGCTTGGCGCGCGGAAAACAACACGCATTTCGTCATCATCGGCATTTCAACTGATGATTACGTGGATAAAGCCGCGAGTCTTCTCAAAAACACGAATGCAACCATCAGTCATTTTATCGATACCCGGCTACAGATGGAAGATATGTTGGGCGCATCGAAGCTACCGTTGACCGTGCTAGTCGGTGCCGATGGCCGAGTAATCGCTAAATTCTACGGTGCCAGGGAGTGGGACGGGGCCGATGCGGCGCGCCTCATCGACAATACATTTAGCACAGCGATTCGGTGAAGGATCGACGACGACGGACAACGAGCAGCCGTCAGAACCATCGGCCGAATTCGGTGACACAGGCCTGGCGATCCAGCTTGCCTGAGGCTGTGAGCGGCAATGCCGCGGCAGTTACGAGAGCGCGGGGAATTTTGAACCGGGACAGCTGCAAATCCAGCTGCACCGTCAGGTGTTCGAGCGTGAGGTCGGGCGCAGTCGGCATGGGAACCACCACGGCCACGACCCGCTGCCCAAATTCCCCTGAAGGCAGGCCGAAAACGCAGGCATCTCGAACCTGCGGCAGCGTACGAAGCGCCCGCTCCACTTCTTCCGGGTCTACCTTCTCTCCCCCGGTGATAATGACCAGGTCTGTGCGGCCGAGAACATAGAGTTCCCCGGCGGGCCCTAAGACTCCTCGATCCGAGGTGACAAACCAGCCATCCGCGGTGATTGCCGGTGTCGTCGTGCCCGCATAGCCCGAGAACAGACTCGAAGCTCTTATCGCGATGCGCTCTCCGACTAGCTTAATTTCAACGTGGGCGAGCGGATGGCCCGAACTCACACGGTCGCCCCGCTGCGCCAAAGGCGCATTCCGCTCGGCATAATGCCGCGCCGTGATTTGCGATCCTGTTTCGGTGAGGCCGTAGCTTGTGATCAGGGGAATATCCCGGCGTCTGGCCTGCTCGGCCAGGTCCGGTGTGCAGCCCGCGCCACCGAGAAGCACCGCGCGCAGAGCCACAGGCCGTTGAAAGCCGTCGAGCAGGAGACGCTCCAAGACGATCGGAACAAGCGATACGAGCGTAACGCGATGTTCGTGTATCTGGCGGCCGAGATCTCTTACCCGAGTGAGCAGACCGGCCTCGCTCGGCGCGAAGAGTACGACGGTGCGACGGGCGGCCAGCATGCGCACAATGATCGACAGGCCAGCCACGTGCGATAGGGGTAAACACAATAGCCAGCACTCATCGTCCTGAAGCCCCATATTGTGCTGGGAGCCGGCGGCGGAGGCGAGTACCGCGCGCCGGCTCAAGACGACGATCTTGGACGGCCCCGTCGAACCGGACGTCAGCATGAGCGAGAATGGAGCTTCCGGGTCGACTTTCGGTTCGTGGTTCGGCGGTGCGATTGCCAGTTCCGGGGGAGGGGGATCTTCGGCGCCCGTCAACGCTCGCGCCGCAGCTCGCTCGCGCGGGGTCGCCTGCGCGTGCAGCGGCAAGAACGGCGTACCCGTGGCCGCCGCCGCATAGAGCCAGAGCAGACTATCGAGGTCGAGGCCGGGCTGAAGGAGCAAAGGCGCGCGACTATGCGCAAGCGCGGCGGCACGGCTCTCACACAGCCCGGCGAGTTCGCCATACGTGAAGCGTGCCGTTTCCGTAATCAATGCCACCCGGTCGGGCACTTCACTCGCGGCAACGAAAATCGACAGTTGCATCAGTTGATCGGCTCCGAGACGATGCCAAGGCCGGGGTTGGACCAAGCGTGGAGGAGGCCGTGGCTGATTGGAAGCGGGTGCTGCGGCCACGCGATGAGGCCGGCGTGCGGGGCGAGCCCCTGGGCGGTCCGGGTCGGTAGCGCCAGCGCGAGTGCGGCGGTCGCGAGCAGGGCCACCGGTCCATCGAAGCTGTGCGAGATGACGACGCCAAGGTTCAATGCGTTGGCACGCCGCCCGAGCTTGAGACAGCGGCTCAGACCACCGAGTATCATCGGTTTCAAGACCACGACGGAGGCGCCCGACTGGCGCGCGAGTGCTTCCAACTCGTCCGGACCGACACCTTGCAGCGACTCATCCAGCGCTATCGGGATCCGGGTGTCGAGAGGACCTAGAAGTGCTGCGCACGGCTCTTCGAGGAACTCGATATCCAGCGTTTCGAGCATCCTGCACGCAGCGGCGGCCTCCGCTTCGGACCAGGCGCGATTGACGTCGAGGCGTAGCTTCGGAGCGGCGCCGAGTGCGAGCCGGAGCGTGTGCAAGTCAGCCAACTCAGTCTGAAAATTGTCGGGCCGACCTAGTTTGATTTTGAAATGACCATAGCCGGCCCGCTCGGCGCCCTGGATCACGTCCAGCGCGCCTGCATCGGGTAAGCCGACGAGCCAGGCCAGCTTTCGTTCAGCATGGGGCTTCGCGCCCAACAGCGTGGGCGCAGAACGGTCCCTTTGGTGCCCGCGCAGATCGAGTACGGCGGTTTCGAGCGCCATGCGTGCGGCGGGCTGGCCTGTCGGAAGTAGGCATGCCACCGCATCGAGTGAGTTTTCTGTGTCTTCAAGGCTGAGCGCCCGCTCGACCGCTGCGAGGTCCAGCGCGCGGAGCGCCGCCTCGGCAACCTCCAGCGTGTCGGGGGAAAACCCGGGCAGCGGAGAGGCCTCGCCGAAGCCCCGGAGTGAACCCAGCCTAAGTTCAAGCAAGAGTCCGCTTCGCGAGGGCCACGCGCGTTGGGCGCTTCGCACGCGGGGGGTTGTTCCTGATACCCGTCTCAAGGACAGCTTCATGGCTCTAGCCACCAAAGGGCGGCTCACGGGAGGCGCTTGAATCGTTTGAAGTCGGGCTTGCGCTTCTCCAAGAATGCATCTCGGCCCTCTTTGGCCTCTTCGCTCATGTAAAAGAGCAACGTCGCGTTACCAGCCAGCTCCTGCAGTCCTGCCTGGCCATCGCAGTCGGCGTTGAGCGCGGACTTGAGGCAACGCAGGGCCATCGGGCTATGTTGCAAGATCTCGCGGCACCAACTGATGGTTTCCTCTTCCAGACGCTCGTTGGGAACCACGTGATTGACGAGCCCCATGTCGAGTGCTTGTCGCGCATCGTACTGGCGACATAAAAACCATATTTCGCGGGCTTTCTTTTGCCCGACGATGCGCGCCAAATAGCCAGAACCGTAGCCACCGTCAAAGCTGCCGACCTTGGGTCCCGTTTGTCCGAAGCGTGCGTTCTCCGCGGCGATTGTAAGGTCGCAAATCAAATGCAAGATATGGCCACCGCCGATCGCATAGCCTGACACCATGGCAACGACCGGCTTCGGTAGAGTGCGGATTTGGCGTTGCAAATCCAGTACGTTCAGACGCGCGACGCCGTCTTCGCCCACATAGCCGGCCTCGCCGCGAACCCGTTGGTCACCGCCCGAGCAGAATGCTTCTTTGCCGGCACCGGTGAGAATGACGACACCGATATTCGTATCGTCACGGGCGTCGGCGAACGCCTGCTCCATCTCTTGAATGGTGAGGGGCCGGAATGCATTTCGGACTTTTGGCCGGTTTATCGTAATCTTGGCGATGCCCTCGGCGGCCTTCTCGTAGATCACATCCTTGAATTTTCCGGCTTGCTGCCATTCCACGTTCATGTTGAGAGTCCTTACGAAACATAAGTCGAGCAAAAATCCGGACGTTCCAGCAAGAGATCGTGACCGGCGTGTGCGGCCGCCGCCACTCGAGCGCGCGGCATGATGTGGCAGAGTTCCTGGGCAAGCGCCACGAATTTCGTGTCGTGCGCGCCAACCAAAAACTCCACCGTGCATGGGGTCTGTGCGAGCTTCGGCCTCAAGTCGGGCATTTGTCCGAGCCCGACGCTCGCCAGCGAACGAGCCAGCCCTTCCGCGGTATGCGTGAGGCGCTCGCGGCGCTTGGCCGCTCTGATAACGTCCGGCAGCCCCCGCTGGGTCTCCCACAGCGGCAGCTTCTCCCACGCGGTGACAAAGTCTACGAGACCCTGCTCGCGCAGCTGCTTGACGAATCGACCGTCTTCCGTCTGACGCTCGACGCGCTCCGCGTCGGTACGCAGTCCCGGATGAGCGGACACCAGGACCGCGTGCTCAAATCGCTCCGGGTACCGGGCCAGCAGACCCAGAGCGAGGCGACCCCCCAACGAGTAGCCGAATAGCTCGGTAGCGGCGGGCGAGAGCGCGGCGAGCCGTTCGACCTCCGCCCAAAAGTCGGAGCTCGCCGGCTCACAACAATGTCCGCCAAGGGTCGGTATAAGGGCGAAGCGGGGCACCTGCAGCTGCGCGAAGCTCGCCGGCGAGCCCGTGAAGCCATGCAGCATGAGCCAGCTCACGCGGTCAGCTCCGCATAGAGAACCGCCAGCCTCGCGCGCACCCGTTCGCGGACCGTTCGCGCGCTGTCTGCCCCGACTCGAACGTGCAACAGCGTTGCCGAGGGTGTATGCAGCGCGTCTTGAGTCGCCGTGGCCAAATCAGCCAACGTGGTGGGCGAAGCGTAGCCCAGCCCAAAGAGCAGTGCGGCCTGCTTCAGGTCCCAGCCGGGGGACGTGCGCCAGAAATGCGCAAGGGCAGGCTCGGCGTCATATAACTCATGAACCGGAAGTTGATCGAAGATGCGGCCGCCGTCATTGTCGATGACCGCGAGCACCAGCGGCGAATGCACTCCGCTCGCCACGGCAAGGCCTCCCAGGTCATGGAGCAGACTGACGTCGCCTAGCAATAGAAGAGTCGGCTGCCCCGTGCCGAGTGCGCTGCCAGCCGCCCCGGATACCAGCCCGTCGATACCGTTAGCGCCGCGCTGGCTGAGAATCAACGCGTCTACGCCCTCTAGAACGTAGGCGTCGACCTCGCGGATCGGCAAGCTGTTGCCGAGGAAAAGCTGCGCGTGAGTCGGCAACGCCTGCGTGATGCACGCAACGGCCGCGCCTTCGGCGAGTCCGGATTCGCAGCCGAGTTCCTCGCGGACGACGGTTCGGCAGTTGCGGCCGCTCTGGAGAAGTCGAGCCGAGAACGTGCGCTGTTCGTAGCGGGGCTGGTGAGCGATCGAGACTATTTCCTGCCGTAGCATGTCGAGCGATGCCGCGAGATCGCCTTGGGCGATCACCCGGGCGGTGCCGGTCGGGTCGGGACTTTCGTACTCGCACAGCACATATCGCGCCGTCCCGGAGTCGAGTGCCCATAACTCAATATCCGAACAGGTCGGCGCTGAACCCAAACACAACAAGACATCAGGCGAATGATGGCGGCGAAATGGCTCCGAGGAGAGCAGCCAGCCGAATTCGGGCCACGCTAGGGGATGTGTATTGAGCGCAAAGCGCATTTGGCTCGACGCCTCCGCTAGGATCGGGTATCCCAACGTGCTGGCGAGTTCGGCCAGAGGGCCGGCGAGCGCCTTGCGATTGGGGGCCATCGGACCGAGCATGATGGCGCCCGCGCGAGCGGCGGCGAGCGCCCGCGCGATTTCTCGCAGTGCCTCCTCGCAGGGCGCGGCGAGCGCCGATGCATAACGCGTCGGTGGAGAGGCTAAGAGGCGGTCCACGCGTGCGCTGAGTGCCAACTGTGCCTCACCGGCAGCGACGAGTGGTTCCAACGGTTTACGCGCCCGCATATTGAGGTGCACCGGTCCCGGCAAGGGTCCCCGCGAAATCGCGACTGCTTGGGTGACGGCGCGACGTAGGCCGACCAGTGCGCTCTGGGCTGCGTCCGGCAGCCCAAGCTCGAAGAAGCGGCGCACATGGTCGCCATAGAGTTTAAGTTGATCGATGGTCTGTGCAGCCCCCGCGTGTTGGGCCTCGAACGGCCGGTCCGCCGTGAGCACGAGCAGCGGCTGGAAACCGAGCGCGGCCTCGATAATCGCCGGAAAGTAGTGAGCCGGTGCGCTTCCGGAAGTGCACAACAGGGCCGCGGGTCGCCCAGTGGTTCGCACGAACCCCAGGGCGGCAAACGCCGCACAGCGCTCGTCGATGATCGCGTGGCAGCGGAGTCCCCGAGTCTGCAGCGCCTGCCAGGTGAACGGGGTCGAACGGGACCCAGGGCTGATGAAGACGTCGGTGACTCCCGCTGCGTGCAGAGTGCCGAATAGCAGGCGCGCCCATTCGCCGAGGAGGTGTGCTTCGTCCCGCGCACCCACGATCGCCGCCATGTGTCAGTCGACCCCAAGGGCGGCAAGCAAGCTACGAAGCTTCCAATGCGTTTCGCGAAGCTCGCTTTGGGCTTCGGAGCCGTCGACGATACCGGCGCCGGCAAACAGATGAGCTTCATTGCCGGCAAAGAGTCCTGACCGGATGGCGACCGCGAACTCACCGTTGCCGCTGCGATCAAAGGTGCCGAACGGGCCCGCGTATAGTCCTCGGTCGGCGTTTTCATGCTCGGCGAGCCAATCGAGCGCGGCGCTTCGTGGCGTCCCGCCCACAGCCGATGTTGGGTGAAGTTGCGCGACGAGGTCGAGAACATGCAGGGGCTCTTTGAGGCGCCCTTCGAAGCGCGTGCGCAAATGGGAGACATGACGCAACTGATGCACGTCGGGCCCAGCCGCAAAGAGGGACTCGGAGAGTGGAGCGAGGACCATGCGGATTTCCCGAGCCACAATGGAGTGTTCGTCGCGATCTTTTCGGCTGAGAAGCAGAGATGCGCCGAGCGTTGGGTCATCGCCTCGAACCGATCCTGCCAGCGCCTCGGTCCAGACGCGCAGGCCCGAGCGTTTGACCAGACGTTCGGGCGAAGCCCCGAGGAATGTGCGTGGACCAACGGAAAGCGCGAATCGGGTGCATCCGGGGGCCTCCGACCGCAGCCGCTCCAGCACCCGAGCCGGATGCGGCATGGGCGCGCCGCGCAATACGACACGTCGTGCCGCCACCGCCTTCTCGAGCCGCCCCGCGTCGATTTCGCCGCGAATCCCGCTGACCAGCGCCGACCAGCCGGTTTCCGCCTCATCGACCACAACCAAGTCGCTTACCGCCGATGGCAAAGGGCTCAATTTACGTCGCAGACTTTGCAGCGCCGCGTCCGTTTCACGGGCTAGACGCGAGCGTCCTGCGAGACTTGAAAGCTCCTGCTGGCTTGCGGAAACCGTGAGCCACGCACGCGCGGCGCGGCGCGTGTAGGCAATGCGCGGCAGAACGAATTGTGCATCGCTGAAGCCGCCCCAGACGGCGCTGGTGGGCCGCCCGGGTTGAAAAGCAAAGGCGCCGATCAAGGTCGGATCCGGTGCCGGGCCACCATCGAGGGTAACGATGACCAGCTCTCGGAACAACGTCTCCGCGCGCTCTCGAATCTCCCCGAACCGGGTGGCGCCGGTTGCGACAAGAGCGGACGCCGACCCTACACCCGCGCGCTCTTCTTCGGGGGACGCCGCCCAGAAGGTCCGGCTCTCATAGCCCGGCAAGGAAAGCAGCCTTTCGGCCGGAACCACGGGCGCATTGAGGCTCATGCATAGCATTCGGTTGGAATGGCCGTGATCGCCGAGCGCGCGGCTGAACAAGGACTCGAGGGTGGCCTCCCCGCGCCACTCCGCTGGTTCGTCAGAGTAGTTCATTCGATACGAGCATCCTGGGCTTACGTTAATCGAGTTGGTTTAGCCGGTCTGTACGATAACGAACCTACGATAGTAATTCCCGCGGCATTTATCCGTACGTTAGCGCACAGGCACCATGAAAATTAAATGCTTTAATCCAGACAGATAATCCCCGCCGTTCCGCTCAGAGGAGACTGCCCGCCATGGCGCTTCGAACAGGTTTTTATATCGTTCCCACTCATCGATGGTATATCGAGCGCACGGTGTGGTTGATCGCCGGGGTCGTATTGCTGTTGGCCACGATCCTGGCAGTACTTGCGAATCCTCTTTGGATATTGCTAGTTACGGCGACCGGCATTGTTTCAATCAATGTGGCGTTTACAGGATTTTGCCCCGTGGGCAACCTCCTGCGGCTACTTGGCTTTCGGCCAATGTTGGGGAGCAAAGCGCCGAACCGGTGGAATTTGTATTTCCTGCAGACCGATAAATGGTATCTCGAGCGGCGCATCTACGTGACGGTCGGGGTGAATATTTGCATTGGGTCCATGCTGGTCCTGCTCTACTCCCCTTGGTGGGCGCTCTTCACGGGGTTCGTGGGAGCGGCGATGATTTGGTTTGCGGCGACGGGATACTGTGTTCTCGCGAATATTCTACTGTGGCTCGGGTCTGAGCCACGCTTGAACCCCGATATGATGCCGTCGGGACGTTGCGCGGAATGCGCGATGTCGCCTGTCTGCTTGAACCCTGACGTCAAACACGCTTGAGGGCAGCCATGAGAGCAATTCCGTTACCGGCCCGTCCAGAATCCAACCATGCCAACGTGGATGCCTGCTTCCCGGTGGTCCGGTATGGTTCCCTGCGGGCGTGGGGAGTGGCCGCGAGACCGCGCACTTTGCTCGTGGCGATTAGCCCCGTATTGGTTGGCGCAGCGTTGGGCTTTGAGCATGCCGGCGCGATCGATCTGTTGGCGGTGCTACTCGTACTCGGCGCGGCAGTGCTGGTCCAGGTCGCTACGAACTTACAGAACGACGTTGGTTACACGGTGCGTGGCGGCGACCGCAGCGGGACGCGCACGGGCCTTCCGCGCGCTACGGCCAACGAATGGCTCAGTGTCGGTCAGGTGCGTGCCGGAATCTGGGTCGTAGGCGCTATCGCATTCGGGTTTGGCCTCGGGCTGGTTGCATATCGGGGCTGGCCGGTCCTCGTCATCGGGGCAGCATCGCTGCTAGCCGCGCTCGCCTACATGGGCGGACCCAAGCCGATCGCCTATACACCGCTCGGCGAGCTGACGGTGTTTGTGTTCTTTGGACTCATCGCCGTCACTGGCACCGAATGGGTGCTTACCGGCAGCATCCGACCCGCAAGCCTCCTCGCTTCCACCGCGATTGGTGGTCTGGCGGCTGCAGCGTTGGCGGTCAACAATCACCGTGACCGGGACCATGACCGCTTGGCCGGGCGCCGCACTTTTGCGGTCATCGCGGGAGAGGCGGGGTCGCGTCGTCTATATTCCGCCTTGCTGCTGATGCCGTTCTTACTGGTCCTAGTGATGGCCGGATGGACGCATTCGCCGCCGCTGGTGATACCCCTATTGCTGCTCCCGACTGCCATTCGGCTGCTCCACGACTTCGCGCATTGCCCGCCGGGGGCCGCGTTCAACCAGATTCTGTTTAGAACCTTTCGACTCGAACTGGGGTTTGCGGTGCTCCTATCTGCCGGTGCGTTGGCTACTCGATTGTTGGGCTGAAAGACGCCCAAGAGCCCGCATATAGGGGAATGTTCTTACTGACGGTGTAAGAACGCCGATGTACCGTCGGGACATTGCAACGAAAGGATGCTGTAAATACCTCTTAGTTTTTCACATGCGCTCGATGCGCGTCGAACGAGATTGCTCGGGTAGGCAACGAGGGGTTGGTCGGTATCGCCCTGTACATGGGTGGACAGGCGACGCCGGTCCGTGCGGTCGTGCAAGATACCGGGATGGCATACCGGGCGTACGCCGTGAAGGAATTACGGAGGCCGTAGGGAAATTGCATCGATTGGGAATCATTGCGTCGGCCAGGGGCCGCTTGACGGTGGTCAATCACCCGCGACTGGAGGCCTTGTGCTGCGAGTGCTACGGGGTCGGCGATAGAAACGTTTGCGTGAGGGTCGACCTACGTTCACTTGGCTCGTAAACCCCGCCGCAAGGAAGGGCGTACCCAGCGTTACGCCGCGTCCTCACTAGGTATATTCCACGACTACGCAGATCCCCGCAAGCGCTGCAATATGTGGGCTCACCGCGACTCGCTCCAGCAAGCACCGGCCGCCGATCGACGTACAGACTTTCAAACTATCGATGTCGACCGGCGACAATCGATCAATATGAGTGAATTTTTTGCGTGGTGGATGATGTAATGGCAGCGGCCTCGATGTATCAGGTTTACCACGGTAAGGCAATGCGACTAGATCCGACATCATGGAGTTCGACGATGCGATCAGTTATTACGACGGCCTTCGTCCGCGTGCCGCGAACCGGTGCACTCGAAGACCGTGCGCGAGGGCACGGCCTTCAGCTAGAGCGCTTAGACGAATGCGTCACTCGGGCTCACCTGATTCTAGAGAGCCATATCGCGTATGGCCAAACTTTGTATGTCGCCAAAATTGAACTGAGCCTGCCGAGTGCGCAAATCCGCGCCGATAGTTTGTGTGTTGAGGGCGGTGGTCATCAGGACATCTACGTCGCCCTGCAACAAGCTCATGACAATGCCGCTCGCCAGCTCCGAAACCTTCAGCAGGTCCGTCCGACTTTTGTTCGGCATGAGTGCAGCCTACCGTCCCCGCGGGGTATCGATTCAAGCAAAGTGGCGGAGGTATATGCCGAACGCCACCTCGGCAGTTCCGGAAAGCCAATCGTCCGTTGAGCGAGTGCAACGGAGATGGAGCGGTGAGTGTGTCCTTGGCTATCGACTACAGAAGGGTTCGATTTATGTACCACAGAATTCTAGTGCCGATTGACGGTAGTTCCGCTTCACGGCGAGGACTGAAAGAGGCAATCGATTTCGCAAAGTCCCTGGGCGGACAGCTGCGACTGTTTCACGTGGCAAGCGAGCAGATCGTAGACTGCGGATACGGCGGCGGAACGTATGGAGGAGAGTTGATCGAGTTGGGCCGAAAGGAGGGCCGCCACGTGCTGGCCGAGGCCGAGGTCTCGGTGCGGCGTGAAGGTTTACAAGCTGAAACGGTCATGGTCGAATCGATGAACGTCTCCGCGGCCGCCTCGATTCTCACACAGGCCAGGGAGTGGCCAGCGGATCTGATTGTCATGGGTACCCATGGGCGCCGAGGTTTGGCCCGATTGGCGATGGGCAGTGATGCGGAGAGGGTCGTGCGAGAAGCGCCGGTGCCGGTGCTGCTGGTACGCGACTTTTCCCTGCCGAGGCCTCACGTGTCTCATGAGACGACCGCCTCCGCCCCGGAAGATCAAGTCCTGTATGTCTAGTCCGGCGGACCCTTTACGATTTGAGAGGTCAGGGTCCGAGGAGTTCGGACCCTGACGAAGGGGTCAATAGCTCAAAGTGATGTTATCAACCACCGTTTTCACGCCAGGCGAGGCCCAAGCCGTGTTTGTTGCCAGTTCTCGTTCGGACCAGCTGTGGACTTTGCCCGACAAGGTAACGTCGGTTCCGTGAACACTGACTGAAATGTCGTGGGCGTCCTTTTGAGCGCGACGTTTCAATGCGGCTTCAATATCCGCCTTGACAACTGGCGCCGAAATCTTCGGTTTGATGACGAGTTGGTCGTTCACGCCTTTGACACCCATCAAGTAGCGAACGGCACTTATCGCCGCGTCCCGCTGGAATGCCCACGTCACCTCACCAGAGAGGGTTACCCAACCGCTCTCGACCTTAATTTTAACCGCCTTTTCTGGTAGGTAGGTGGTCCACTGCAGAACGTTGTCTACTGAACGGGCAATGTCAACATCATTGCGGGAATTGGATCCAATCAACTTGACGTCCATCTCAACGGCCAGCGCCTTCACGCCAGAAACCCGCATTGTGGCGTGTTCGGCGTCGACTTTTTCAGCATAGCTGCCTACGTGGCCCGCCAATGTGACGATGCCGTCTTTGACTTCGACTCCAATGTCTGCGGCATTGACTGAAGGTTCCCAGGAGAGCTCGGCTATCACATCGAGTTGTAACTGATGATCTGTTTTCATAGTCGCTAAACCTATTGGTAGTGATCTTGTGGAAGTCCGAGTGTGCAGGCGACAAGCCCAGTCGTCTGTACGCGATTCCTCGTAAGCGGTAGGGGAGGTTCCCAGGTCACATTTCGGCATGGTTCGCGCATGATGCAACCCACGGCCTCTCCGTTGCGAGTCTGCAGCATGAACGTTTCCGGCAGGTTTTCTCACCAATACGGGCGAGCGGCGCTAATCATCGCGGGCGCACTGGCCGCGTCGGCGCTATCGCCGTCGGAAGCATCGGAAGACGCGGCGGATCGGCGGACACAAGACGCTTTGGCCATGGACGCGCATCCCGACAGCGGCCACGCGCCTTTCGCTCGCTATTGCTCGTCGTGTCATGGAGTGGGAGCCCAAGGTGACGCCGCGCGTCTGATACCCGGCCTGGCAGGACAACGGTTCAATTACCTCGTCAGACAGATAGCAGACTTTGGAAGCGCAGAGCGTGACAACGGGACGATGTACCACGTCGTCGCCAATCAGGGATTTGCCGAACCGCAAATGTGGGTTGACGTGGCCTCCTACCTGAGTCGATTGGCGCCGCCGGTGACCCCGCGTATCGGCAATGGTATAGGCGAGGACCGCGGGCGCAGCATTTTTCGCCGGGAGTGCGCAACTTGTCACGGCAGCGATGCCAGCGGCGACGACGACGGGTTCGTGCCCTCGTTGAGAAATCAAGACCATCATTACTTGGCCAATCAACTGCATCGAGTGGCGGACGGCCACCGTCATAACGTTGACCAAAGGCTCGTTATTTTCATGCGCAATTTTGACGATAAGGATGTTGGCCCGGTCGCGGACTATCTGTCGGGACTTCACGGTCCAGCGAAATCGCACGAGCGAATGCTCAATAACGGCGCTGTTGTAGATTGACTTAATCGAGGGTGTGATATGCACGCCATGGTGCTCGCAGAACTTCATCGTCCGCTCGTGTGGACAGAATTGGCCGATCCGCAGCCGGGGCCGGGCGAACTTCGTGTGCGGGTGCTGGCGTGTGGAGTCTGTCGCACCGATTTGCATGTCATGGACGGTGAGTTGGCCGAACCGGTCACGCCGATCATCCCGGGCCACGAGATTGTGGGGCGAATTGACGCCATGGGAGACGACGTCAGCGAATTTCAGATAGGCGACCGTGTCGGTATTCCCTGGCTCGGATTTACCTGTGGCATTTGTCTCTATTGCAAGACTCACCGCGAGAACTTGTGCGACAGACCGCTGTTTACCGGGTACACCCGCGACGGTGGCTTTTCGACCGCGGCGATTGCCGACGCGCGATTTGCCTTTCGATTGGGGGAGATGGGGACTGACGAATCTTTGGCTCCGCTGCTGTGCGCCGGTCTCATCGGTTGGCGGTCGTTGAAGATCGGCGGAGACGGGAAGCGGATTGGTTTGTACGGCTTCGGAGCGGCGGCCCACATCGTCGCGCAGATCGCCAAATATCAAGGCCGGGAAGTATTCGCCTTTACCCGCCCCGGTGATACCCATACCCAAAACTTTGCCATTAAGCTCGGGGCTGTTTGGGCGGGCGGGTCGGACGAGCAGTGCCCCGAGCCGCTCGATGCGGCGATTATCTTTGCTACGGCAGGGGAATTGGTGCCTACGGCTCTCAAGGCGGTGCGCAAGGGCGGACGGGTTGTTTGCGCCGGCATTCACATGAGCGACATACCGAGTTTCCCGTATTCGTTACTGTGGGAGGAGCGGTCAGTGTTGTCGGTGGCGAATCTGACGCGTCAAGACGGCATCGAATTCCTGCACTTGGCTCCGCAGATGGGACTCGTTACTCACACGACCCGGTATGCGCTTCAACAAGCGAACCAAGCCCTCGAGGACCTGCGGGAGGGCAAGTTCGAAGGCGCCGCTGTACTCACGCCTTGAGTAGTTCAATCGGGCGACGGTGCCAAAGGGGCATGGATGTTGCGAGCAATGAAGGAAATGCAGGGCTATGCCATCGGGGCTACCAACGGGGACATTGGTCATGTGCGGGGCCTGTGTTAATGAGACTGCGGCGCCGACTGTCTATCGCTGCCGAATTGATATCGGACGGTCAGGCCGAATACATTCACACTGTCGCGGTAAGGCTGCACCCCGAGCGACAACAGATTGGGCACGGTCGCGGGGCCAACGCCGTTTAGCGCCCAATCATTCGAGGAGTATTGCTCGCGGGTATAGTGAAAGTGAATCTGCGTCGCCGGGGTCCATTGGTAACTCAGATTAAAATGGGTCGAATCAAGTTTGGTCCAGTTCTGCGGAAACGCCTGGGGTGAGCCACCGGCGGTCGTTTCCGAATTGTCGTAGGAAGGCGCAAGCAGATAATCCAGCGTGAGAATCCACCGCGACTGCGGCACCCAACGGCCGCCGATTCCCGCGTTCCAGAACCGGTCCGTGTCGCCAGCGAGCCAGGGTGGCGTTTCAATGCCGGTGGATCCGCTCTGTAGGTTGAACAATCGCTCGTAGCCCGCATCGATGTACGCGCTTAACGTATCGCGCGGGGTCCACGTCAGTGTGGTCGAGACGCGTTGCTCATGAGTGCTTTGTAAACCCAAGGGTGAGGATCGATAGTCGTCCTTGGCGAGGGATTCCTCCAGTGACCAGGTGAGGGTGGGCGTCGCGGACCACGCGCCGGTAAACGAGGAGAACACTCGATCGCGCGGCGCGTAGTTGTATTCTCGAATCAGCGGAGTCTCCTCGACCGGTAGCGCCGCGCCGTCGAAAGAGGAGGCTTTACGCAGTGCATTTCCGTACTTCAGTGTAAAGCTCAAGGGCGTAATTGGCGTAATGGTCGCGCGGCCGAAACTCTCGGCATTTTGAGTCCACGTGACCACCTGCCCGGGGCTGTAATGGATGTCATCGAGTTTTCCGCCCACGCCAATGCGCACCCAACGTGCCAAGGCGTAGTCAGCGCCGCCGTCCAAGCGGGTGTGATCTTCACTATAGCGTGGCGTTACCGCAGTGCCGCCGGGAAACGTATCGGTTACGACATAGGAGATCGCCAGAGGGTTGGTCTTGTCATCCCGCCCGTCGTAGGTGGCGCTTCCGCGAAGACTTAATTTCGGTAATGGCCGGGACGCCAATCCCAATGCATAGTGCGAAAGATGGACGTCACCGTCGAGTGAACCGGGTGCTGGCACGGTCGCCGCGGCCAACGTGCTGACCGGCAAAAAGCCGGCGTTTTGCTTGAGGGTGCTGAGCGAGGTGGCAAAAGTCAGCGTCGTTGCCCAGGGCAGTTGCAAGTTGCCGTTTGCATTGAGTTGCTGCAGGGTGTTACCGGGTGGCGTGCTCAGCTGACCGAACGTCGATCCGGGCACGAGCGGTGAATAGGGATTGGCAAAAGTGATCGAACTATTGTCATCCTCGAACCATGATCCCAAATAACTCACACGCAAGCTCGCTATGTGGCCGGACCAGGCCGCGCCGGTCTCGAAAGAATTGGTAATATAGTCAAAGGGTTGCGGTATCTGGACGGCCTCGGTTAGAAAGCTCGCACTCGTCACGCCGGTTCCATCGTGTTCTTGGCGGCGAAATTCACCGAACAACGTCCAGCTCTGACTGGCGAAGTAGCGGGCGAGGAGCGCAACGGTACGTCGGTCAGAGTCGAGCCGTGCGGGGTTGAGACTCGTATTCAGCGCGCTCATTCCCACGGTGCTACCCGCCGGCACCCAGCCGCCCGGCAGCGACAGAGTCGTGCCGCTCGTTTGATAAGGAGTTGATCCCGTATCGTAGAGGCGATTGGGTTGGCCGTCGTAGCTGACGCGAAGGTCATAACGTCCCTCACGACCGCCTTCGACATAGCCGTCACGAGAGGCAAGACCCAATCGTTCCAAATCGTAGTTCGCATACGCGCCGTCCTCACTACGCAATTGACCGGAGGCGGCGGCATCCGCATACGGGCCGCTTTGATCGATGCCCGTATAGCGACCAAAGGTGGCATTTGCACCATTCGCATACATGACGCCGGCTTCAGTTTGCGTCTCATAGCCTTGCTGAAAAGGACATTGCGCACACTTCCACTCACTCGTATCCGTCGCGGACTCGTCGGCCGACGCAGTGGCCACGAGGTAGGGAGTCTCGAGGGTCAACAACAGCCATATACCAAAATGGGAGTAGCGTGGGTTCATTCTGGTGTGCCTAACGCATCAGCGCGCGGCCCGACGGATGGTTCGAGCCATGAACCTGGGAATGACAATTGGTACATCCCCCGTTGAGCAGGAATGCGCTGGGCGTACCGCCCGGCAATCCCTGAGGGGTGTTCACAATCGAGGGATGGCCGGCACCCTCGTGACAGGTTTGGCAGAGGAACGGTGTGCGTAATTTAAGCAGTGCGGGCTGCGAGGAGCCGTGCGCATCGTGACAATTGGTGCAGTCCTCCGCTACGGGCTGATGCTCCCACAGGAACGGTCCCCGAAATTCCGCGTGACAACTCGTGCACGTTTCGGTGATGGTATTCTTGACGAGCTGGGCGGGCGCACTCGAGCCGTGCGGCGTATGACAGGAGGTACATGACATCTTGCCTTCGAGTAACGGATGATGTGAGGGCTTCGAGAGGTCTGTGTGCTGGGCTTGGTGACAGGACGTACATACCTCGATCTGCGTCACTGCGTTCGCCATAGGGTCTTTGGCGGTGTGCAAAGTATGACAACTCGCGCACGCGACATTGCTCGCGGCATGCGCGCTCGTCGCCCAGTCGTGCGCGGCGTTCGACTGGTGACACCCCAGGCACTTGGCGTTTTGCACCGGGGCTGGCGTGATCGCCTTTGAACCAAAGTCGACCATACCGGCCAGGGGGCCGCCGCCTGCTTGCACATGGGTACCGCCCGGGCCGTGGCAGGCCTCGCATTGCAATCCGCCGTGGCCGAACGGGCCATGGGGGTCATCGGGCCTGGCATGCTTGGTGCGAAATATGCTGGTGACACTGGCATCGCTATGGCATGTGAGGCAGGTATCTGCCCCTTGGGCGCTGTAGCTTGGGTCTATGTGAGGTGGTCCATCCGCTGCAAAGACGTTGACGACCGTGGCCAGCAGAAGCATCAACGCTGCGGCGGGACCCCTATACAAAGGCCACTGCATTTAATTTGCCGTGGTAGGAATGTTGTGAACGATCTTTACGTCGGCTACTCCGCCCGCTCCATGACAGATACTGCATGTTTCCACATTGGCCGGGTTGCTACTTATAACGGTCCGACCTTCCGCGTCTTTCGTGACCGTTGTTGAGCCCCCATTCTGCTGCATGTGGGTTTGAGTCACGGCGTCCACGTGACATGCCGAGCACACCGCCATATTGGCGGACGTTGCGATCGGATTGCCCACCGTGGTCGGGTTAGGGACTTCTTTGGAAAGGCCGGTTAGGAATGTCGTCGCCTGCACGGCAGTGTCGACGACGGGATAATAGCTAGTCCCCACATGGCAGGCGTCGCAGCGATTGATCTGACCCGGGTATACGACGTCAGTGAAGTTATTCACCGACCCCCCATACCCGTAGATGACGAAAGGAGAGCCCGCGGCGCCCCGCACGCTTCCGTCATGAATGGCGTGGATCATGTGCTTGAAGTCGATGGTCTGTTCCCACAAACCGTCGATTCCTGCCGTTGTCAGGCCCTGTCTCGACCCAACATCGGTCGACGCCGGGTTGTGACAGACGACGCAGACTTGTGCATTGTTATTTCGGTTGTCGCCGTGCTCGGCGAGGTCACTATGGCAGACATCGCACTTCGCGATGTCGACGACCATTCTACGCGCTACCGGCGTAGCGCCTAGAACATTGCCATAGCCGACGGTGCTGGTCACGGGTATGGCCGTTGCACCGGGTCCGGTGGTGACGACCCCGGGGTGTCCCTCGATGACTACGGCAATATTGCTGATCGCAGGGCACGCAGTGGCACTGGTCGGCGGACACGCAGCGGCCGGTGGCGTCGGTAATGCGTTGGGTGACGTCAGGGTGAAGGCGCCCGTTGCATCGGGTCCGGTCAGGGCTGCGGCAGGGACGGCGGTCGCACAACCGGCGACTGCCAACGGATTGAGCGAAAACGGTTGTCCCCACGCCGCGGGGGTCACTCCGCTGCCCCAGTTGGTGTAATCGCTGGTCTCCCAGGCAATGTCGATGGCGAGGCGAGCGGTGCCGCCGTTCGCACACACCGGTTTTCCCGTTCCAGGGTCTGTTCCAGCAAAAGCCGCCGCGGTCAAAATATTGTAGGGAGCGTTACCATTGGTCGGATCTACGACCGAGAACTTCACGACGGGATACACGTTATGCGTGGCGTCGGTCGTGAAGGTGACGCTATTGATGATGTACTGAAACTTGGCCGCCGCAACCACCTCGGGAATCACATGCACCGCTGCGACTTGCAGGCCGCCATTGTCGATGCTTGACGTCGCGCCATGGCAGGTTGTGCACTGGGTGTCATTGGCAACGATATTGGGCCCGTGGTTGGCGCCGGTGGCGAAATTCACGTTGTCGTGGCACGCACCGCAGGCCTCCATCGTCGGTACGGTCATATAATTGGCCGCCTGCGGGGTCACTAACGGAGTGGTCTGCACGTGGCAGGTCGTACAGTTGCGTGTGTCCTGGGGGTAAAGGGTGGTGTTGAAATTCGACAGTGAATCGCCGTATCCGACAATCCAATAGCCGAGGCCCAGCGTCGGAACCGTATTGGGCGTGGTTGTTGTCTGAATGCTAGGGAGGTTGATGCCAGTGTGAATTTTGTGGATCATCACCTTCATATCAAGCGTGTTGCCGCTGGTCGGATCTGTGCTGCTGGGGCTATGGCACATCACACAGTACTGAACCTCCACACGCGCACCGCCATGCGCCGTCAATGATGTATGACAGGTGTCGCACGTGGCGGTATCGACGATCTCCCGACTAAATATGCCTGTCGTCGCGCCGGTCGACGGCTGAAACGTGTACGCCGCATTGTTTGCTTGTACGAGGTTGCGGATCTCAAAACCCACCCGATGGGTCAAGGTTGCGTTATAAATCACCACGGGATCGGTGGTGATG
>Ga0302310_10000564_pt1 | contig 34356 bp, 25 predicted proteins | sample III_Palsa_N1_2_FD_200451 | JGI IMG/M metagenome (GOLD analysis project Ga0302310, IMG submission 200451) | Peat permafrost microbial communities from Stordalen Mire near Abisko, Sweden - III_Palsa_N1_2 | ecosystem: Environmental > Terrestrial > Soil > Palsa > Peat permafrost | place: Sweden...
CGGTTACCTGTCCGGGTACCGTGGTTTTTTCCGTGAAGCCAAGCTCGGGATATCTTTCTATACGATCCACTTGGCCAACGAGTTCATTGACGAGCTTATCGAAGCCGATGATGTCCGGCTGCGCGTACCCTTCGTATGGGATCGGTGGGGAACTTAACAGGAAGTCACAGTCAGGCCATTGCTTCTGCAATGTCAGCTGCACACGACGCTCCAAGTACGGCTTTTGGACGCAAATTGCTCGTTTCAGGAGAAAACCGTTTCCCTCAAGCAACTTACGCGTAAGAGCGACGTTCTCTCCCGAATTTCTCGATTGATCCTCGACGAGGATTGCGTTGGCGTTTACCCCTCTGTCGATCGCGATGCGCCGAAACTTATGCGCTTCCGGCTCACTCCAGATCTTGCTTGTGTAGTAGCCCAGGCCGCCCGAGATCACGAGCTTGGGCGCCCATCCATCAAGCCAGAGCTGGGCCGCCCAGTCGGCAACTCTCAGATCGTGACCGCCGAAGACCACGATCGCCTCGCGCCGCTCGAGGGGCGCTCCGATCCGCAGGTAATCCCAAAGTACGCGAGCTAGGGCTACGGCTTGCATAAAGGCTACCCATTTCGGCGAAATTTCAAGGTCCCATCATCGATCGACCCAACCGCGAATGCAGCCAGATCCAGCAGATAATTTTGCTTTACCCGCCATGGAGGCTTCTGGCCGCGACGCGGCAGCACCGCGTTGCCGCGAGTGACATACCCGGACGAGAAATCCAACAGGGGTTCGGGTACCACGGAGGAATCTGGCAACTCGGGGGTGCACACCGTCCATCCCTCGCGGTCCATGTGACGCAGAACGCGGCATACGAAGCGCGCGGTGAGATCGCAGCGTAGCGTCCATGAGGCATTCGTGTAGCCGAAGAACATGGCGAGATTCGGCACGCCGTTGAACATGGAGCCTTTGTAGACCAACTTCTCGTTGAATTGCACGGGAATTCCGTCGACGAGAATCTCGGCCCCGCCCATGATTTTTACCACGAGGCCGGTGGCCGACACCACGATGTCCGCGGGCAAGATCTCGCCGGAGCGCAGCCGAATGCCGGACTCCACGAAGGAGTCGATGGCATCGGTGACGACGGTCGCCTTGCCAGTTCGAATCGCGGCGAACAAATCCCCGTCGGGCACGAGACAAATGCGTTGGTCCCAGGGGTTGTAGCGCGGCGTGAAATGCGGGTCCATCTCATAGTCAGGAAGCTCGCGCCGCACTCCTTTGAGAAGAATGCGCTTCATCAGCGAGGGGCGCCGCCGTGCAAGATAGAAGGTGAAACTGGCGTAGAGAATGTTCTTCCAACGGGTCAGCTTGGACGCGAGTTGCGCGGGGAAACGTCTGTACAGCCACAGCGCAATGGGATCTCGCGCCGCACGCGTCACCACGTACGTGGGCGATCGTTGCAACAGCGTCACGTGCGCGGCCTTGGCCGCCAGAGCGGGGACCAGAGTGACCGCCGTCGCCCCACTCCCGATGACCACAATTCTCTTGCCGGCGTAGTTCAATGTATCGGGCCAAGCCTGGGGATGCAGCAATTGGCCGCCGAACACCGCGGTGCCGGGAAACTCCGGGCTGTAGCCGTGCGCGTAGTCATAGTAGCCACTGCACATGAGCAGGAAGCGGCAGGAGAGACGCACCGGCAATTCGCTGCCCGTCACCTGCACATGCAGATTCCAGCGCGCTTCCGCCCCGACCCAGGAGGCGCGCAACAGTCGATGGCCGAACCTGATGCGGCGATCAATACCGAAGTGTTGGGCGGTATCGCCGATATAGCTGCGAATGGCATCGCCATTGGCGATGGACTCCTTGCCATGCCAGGGGTAAAAGGGGAATCCCAGGGTGTGCATGTCGGAATCAGAGCGCACGCCCGGATAGCGAAACAAATCCCAGGTCCCGCCGAGCACACCGCGCGCCTCCAGCACCGTATAGGACTTGGCGGGGCATTTGGTCTGGAGGCGATATGCCGCGTCGATACCGGAGATACCTGCGCCGACGATCACGACATCGAAGGATTGCGGCGAGGAAGAATTCAGCGGGGGCGAGGGCGTTTCCATGCGCGTGCTCGCGGCACTTAATTGTGATGCAACGCCTTGTCGGCCTGGCTCACCCAATCCTCGCGATCGGCAGACGGCGGCAAGTTTTGCGCCAAGTCGCGGGCGTGCGCGTAGCTCTGTCGGGCGCCCTGCCCGTCCCCGGTCTTCGCCTGGGCCTCAGCCAGCGCGAGAACATTCGGCGGGAACTCCGGCTGTAAGGCGACCGCCCGTTGTGCGGCGGCCAAGCCGGCATCGGGATCGCCGGGGCCGATCGGCCAGCCCGGGGCGCGTGTCAGCACCAGTGCGCGTACTCGCGACGGGCCGGCGTGATCATATTGGGGATCGGCGGCCTCGGCACTGGTCAGCGCCTCGACCATGCCTTTCAACGAGTCGACCGCATGCAGAGGATGCGCTCGCGCCTCTAGCCCCAAGGCGATGCCGTGATAATAAAGGCAGGCTGCGGCGTGCGGGGCTTGTGCGAGACAGGCATCGGCATTTTGGTTGGCATCGGCGGCAAGAGCATCGCGCGCCTTCGCATCGGTTTCGTGATCGTTACGCGTTGCGTCCTCAGCCACGGCGGCAGCGAGTTGATCCACCGTTCGGGGGGAAGCGGGCGTCCAGTGGGATTCCGTGGCCGGTGCAGGTGATATGCGAGTGGCGGTACAAGCCGCGAGTAGCAGCGAGCCGAGCAGGAACACCGCTCCGACCGCGATGCTACCCTTCACGGCCCGTCACCGTTCACGTCCCTTCACCCTCACGACACGTCACGCTTCACGGTTTGTCGGCGGGTAAATGCGGCTCGACAAAGCCTTTCAGTTGCAATCCGCTGAGCGCATCCGCGTCGGCGGGGATGGAGCTCATTTTAATCAAGGCGGATTGGACGGCCTTGGCGCGCGGAGGCGGCAGTCTCGCATCCACCAACGCGACCAACGCCACCGGCAGCGGCGGCGATTGCACCAGCGTCTTCAGCTGCGCGGCAAAGGGCAGTGAGGGGAGCGAGGCGGCCTGAGTCTGATCGAGCAGCACCACCACGTGTTCGCCGGCCGTCACACGCCTAAGGGCGCTCAATATCTGGCCGGTGGATTCGATTTTCACATCCGCGGGCAGCGTCCAGGCACCGAGTGCGGAATGACGGACGAAATCAGGGGCGTAGCCCGCGGTGCTCAAAAGGGTGTACCCCGCCAGCGATGGTGCGTCGGTCACGGCGCCCGCCTTGCCCACGAGAGTCCACTTTTGCTGCGTGCCGACCCCCACCACATCCGCCTGGGCCAGTGCCGTTAGGTGCAATTGCGCCCCTCGCTGCACATAGAGAGGGAAGGGGACGAAGGTGAGCACCGTATCAGCGCTGCCCAGTTTGGCGACGCCACTGTCCTCCGACGGATCATAGACGGCGGCCAGGCTGCCATCCTTCCAACCCGCACCGGCCACCGTCGCCTTGGCGAAAGCGTCCACCAAGGGTTGCGCGCTGTCGGCATCGCCCGGAGAACCGGGAGCGCAGAAGACAAGAGTGGCTACCGCAGCCATTAGGAATCCGCTCATGGCCATAGGCTATCATTCGCGGTTATGCACGTCTCTCCCCGGCTCTTGGAAATCTTTCGACGCGTATTGCGCGTGCGCCACGTGATCGTGGGGGTCTTTGTAGTCCTCACAATGGCGGGCATTTATGGCGCCACCCGCATCCCGGCGGATCCGGCCATCGATCGGCTCATCGTCCCCGGCGACCCCACGGCGCAGGCTACGGATCAATTCGAGAAGGTGTTTCCTGAAGGCGAACAGGCGCTCATCATGCTGGAGGCGCCGGATCCCTGGACGCCGGCCGTCCTGCAACGGGCCAGCGACCTCGAGCAGCAGCTCGGCAAGATCCCGCGGGTCGAGGCGCAGAGCGTCATGACTTTGTTTTTTCGCGGCAGCCGGCCAGCGGTCATCGGCGCCGACGATGCCGCGCATTTGCGCGCCTTCGCCACCGGTACCTCGTTGTTCCGCCGCGCAGGCCTTCTGGGCGACCACTATCTCGGCATCGGCCTCAATCTGAAAGTGAACTCGCCGGCCGAGCGAGACCAAGCCTTGGTGGGCATCGACGCGTTAGTACAAGGTGTCGACCCTTCCGCAAAATCCGACTCGCCCTTCACCAGTGTTCGGCGCGTAGGCAACCCCTGGCTGGACGCCTGGCTGGAACGTCAGACCGGAGAGTCCACGAAAAAATTCATGCCGCTGTTCGGCATTTTCCTGCTGACGCTGGTGTTCATCGTCTACCGTTCCTGGCGCGCCTTGGCCGCCATTGTGCTGACCTTGGGATCGGCGGTGGCCATGGGGGTGGGACTGGGGGAGGTCTTCGGATGGACCAATACGGTAGTTTCGAGCTTGGTCCCGCTCACCGTGATGGTCACGACCACCGCCACCCTGGTGTACATCCATTCGCGCTACATGGAACCCGACGAGGCGTTGCCGCCCATCGGGGCGCCGGAGTCGGGCGCGCCTCAAGGCTCGAGTGCCGCGTCAAGTCCGCTGGAACATCAGGCACGCGTACTCGCCAACAAATTCCTGCCCTGCACGGCATCCATGTTCGCCACCGCGGTGGGATTCGCCGCCCTGGCCGTATCGGAAATCCGCCCCGTCCGCGAAATGGGCCTATGGACCGCGGTCGGCTTGATCGTTGCCTGGGTCAGTTGCTTCACGCTATTTCCCTCGCTCCAATCCCTGCTGCGGGCACCGCGGCGCTCCACCGCCGCCGCGGAGGGTCGGCGGTTCGTGGCCTTCGTCGACTGGCTGGTGCCGGCAACGCGCAAGTTCCGCTGGTTTCTGGTGGCCGGTGCGTTCGGCGTGATGCTCGCCGGCGCCGCGTCTCTTTTCGGCATTCCCGGACTGCTCGCTCCGCTGCAACTCGAGACCGACGCCCTGACCTACGTCAATCCGCATGAACGGGTAGCACAGGACACGCGATTTTTCGAAGCCACCCATGGCCTGGACGTCATTGACCTCTGGCTGCGCACCCAGCCGGGTCACGCCTTGGATCCGGACTTTCTACGCAGCGTCGAGTCATTGACCCGGCAATTGGAAGCCCATCCAGGTACGGACTCGGTCGATGGGCCGACCACGGTGCTGCGTTGGGCGCGATACATCGCGTCGGGCACCGATCAACTTCCCACCGACGCTGCCGCATGGCCGAACCTCGCATCCGAACTGGAACAAATCCTCCTGACCTCACCCGGAGCACGCAACTACGTGGACGTCACGGATCTGGCCAGTGTCCGGCTCAGCATTCGCGGCCGCGGCGAGACCTTTGGACCCTCCGGTTCCATGCGTAAGTTCGTCGAGCAAACTTGGGCCGCGGCGCAGGCTGCCGACCCGGCACTGCATTCGGTACAAGGTCAATTGGTCGGTAAGGGTGTGCTCTCGGGATTGATCACCGAACGCCTGCTGCCCACCCTGACGCAGAGCTTCGTACTCACCGCGAGCGTGATTTTTCTCGCCTTCCTCGTGGTGTTCCGCAGTCCCTCGGCGCGTCTCATGACCATGATCCCGTCGTTCTTCGCCATCCTGTCGGTGTTCATCGTCATGCGTTTCGCGGGCATTCCGCTCAACATTGCCACCATTCTCATCGGGTCCACCGTTCTCGGCGCCACCGAGAATGACCAGGTACATTTTTTCTATCATCTGCAGGAAGGCCGTTCCACGGGGTCGACGGCCGGCGCGTTGCGTCATGCCATGCTCACGGCCGGGCGGCCCATCGTGTTCGCGACCTTGATCAACGCCAGCGGCTTTCTGGCGCTGGCCCTGTCGGATTTGCCGCCCATGCGTCAGTTCGGTACCGTCTCCTCGTCCGCCTTCATTTTGGCGCTCCTGGCCGACTTTACGGCGTTACCGGCGGCCCTGTGGATATTGAGCCGAGACCGGAACGCCAAGAATTGACCCGTCGCGGGGCTGTCGGCCCTGCGGTTCAGTACCTGGACGCGTGTACAATGGCGGCGGAATTTTTTGGCCGGTCAATTTCGATGGCGCCAGCGCCCGCACGGAGAACAGCATGTCGACGAATCACACCAAATTTTACATTAACGGCGCCTGGGTAGAGCCCAAGGTCCCCGCCACTCTCGATGTCATCGATCCGGCGACCGAGAAGGCCTATACCAAGATTTCCATGGGGAGTTCGAAGGACGTGGACGCGGCCGTTGCCGCCGCCAAGGCCGCCTTCCCCGCATTTTCCCGCACGTCCCGCGAAGAACGCTTGGCGCTGCTGCGCAAAATTCTCGAGCTCTATAACGGGCGCTACAACGACATCGCGGATGCCGTCACTCATGAAATGGGCGCGCCGGTGAAATGGGCGCGCGAAGCGCAGACCTGGGCGGGCCAGGTGCACATGGAGGCGACCATCAAGGCTCTCGAGGATTTCATCTTCACGGAACAGCGTGGCACCACGCGCATCGTGCGCGAAGCCATTGGCGTGGTGGGATTGATCACGCCCTGGAACTGGCCTCTTAATCAAATCGTCTGCAAAGTGGCGCCGGCCATTGCGGCGGGCTGCACCATGGTGCTGAAGCCCAGTGAAATCGCTCCGATCAGCGGCATTGTGTTCGCCGAGATCATGCACGCGGCGGGCGTACCGAAGGGCGTGTTCAATCTGGTCAACGGTGACGGGCCCTCGGTAGGCCAATATATGGCCGGACATCCGGACATTGCCATGATGTCCTTCACCGGCTCGACCCGCGCCGGCATCATCGTGGCGAAAACCGGCGCCGATACAGTCAAGCGCATCAGCCAGGAATTGGGCGGCAAATCGGCCAACATCATTCTGGCGGACGCGGACCTCAAGGATGCCGTGACGCGCGGAGCGGCGGCATGCTTCAGCAACAGCGGGCAATCCTGCGATGCGCCCACCCGCATGTTTGTCCCGGCGGCTCGTCACGCCGAAGCGTTGAACATTGCCAAGGATGTCGCGGCCTCTTCGGTCGTCGGTGCTCCGGATGGTGAAAAGACGGTGCTCGGCCCCGTCGTTAGCCAGGTGCAGTTCGACAAAATTCAGAAGCTCATTCAGGCGGGTATCGATGAGGGCGCCACGCTGGTCGCCGGCGGCGTAGGCCGTCCGGACGGCCTGAAGACAGGCTACTACGTGAAACCGACGGTATTCGGCAACGTGAAGCACGAGATGAGAATCTCGCAGGAAGAGATCTTCGGGCCCGTGCTATCCATCCTGCCGTACGAAACGGAAGAAGAGGCCATCGAGAAAGCCAACGACTCGGTTTATGGACTCGCGGCGTATATCTCGTCCACGAATATCGAACATGCGAGGAAGGTGGCGGCGGAGCTGCGTGCCGGCACCATCAACATCAATTATCCCGACTGGGATACGCATGCGCCCTTCGGCGGCTACAAGCAGTCGGGCAACGGCCGCGAGTATGCGGATTGGGGCATCAACGAGTTCATCGAGACCAAGGGCATCGTCGGTTACGGTAAGGAATGAGGCGATGACGTGCGGCTGGGCGTAGGCTCAGCCGCATGGCTTACGCCGAGCGAGAGTCCCGGCCAATCGGGCTGCATTTGGCAAAACCCTACTCTGAAATTGGATACGCTATTTCGCCAATCGGGCCGCGGGAAAGCGAATACACCTTCCGACTTGGCGGAATTGGCCTTTTCCTGGCGTGACCTCCGCTCGCCAAAACCCTGGCTTGGCTCACGGATGATCACCGAATCGCCCGCTATACTTTCGAATTGAAAGTGAGGGCGACATGGAAGCTATCCACGAGGCAGTACCAGGCTCTCCACTGCCGGACACGGTCAAGAGGTGATTACGCCCTCCTACTCGAAGGACGGCGTTCGAAAAGATATCGAGGGATTGCGCGCCATCGCGGTTCTCGCCGTGATCGTGAACCACATGCAATCATCGGTCCTGCGGGGGGGATTCGCCGGGGTAGATATCTTCTTCGTCATTTCCGGATACCTGATCGGCAAGCATTTGCTGCAGGATGTTCGGGACGGTCGCTTTTCGTTTTGGAAATTCTATGGCCGCCGCGCCCGGCGTCTACTGCCCGCGCTCCTCGTGATGCTGGCGGCGGTTTGGTGTCTTGGCTGGATGATTCTGTCCGCCCCAAATTTCGCTGAACTCGGCAAACACATTGCGGCCGCCGCGCTCTTCGCGAACAACATATTGCTTTGGTCACAGAGTGGCTACTTCGACGAACCCGCCGCAACAAAACCATTGCTGCATCTTTGGTCGTTGGGAGTAGAAGAGCAATTCTACCTCTTGGTCCCTTTCCTGATCTGGTTGAGCTCCGTCGGCCGCCGCGCGTCCATCCGTTGGGTACTTCGGCTGAGCGCCGTCTCATTGCTCCTGACGGTGATGTACCCCGTACCGTCTTTTTTCCTGCTCGACACCCGATTCTGGGAATTGGGAGTGGGGGTCGCAATCGGTTATTTGTCGTTACTGGCACCGTCCGTTCGCAGGCGCGATCAGCCGTCAGGAAAACCGCTGCCTCGGGAGTTTGTTGCGTTCGTCATTCTCTTCATGTTGGCGACAGCCTTGGTTTACTTGACCAGACAAGATCCATGGAATCGATCTTCGCTGATGGCCAACAGCGGACTCGTCGCATTGTTCGTCACGGCACTCGTGTCCACTCAATTTTTCATCGCCTATCGAGAACCCAGCGCGTGGAATCGACTAATGTCGTTCGGACAGCGGCATGAAGGCACCATCCGGGAGACGGCGTCTCTCGCGGGGGCGGCCCTGATCTGCGCGTCTTTGGTCACGATAACTTCCATCGCATGGCCGGGCCCACAAACGGTATTCCCCGTGCTTGGGACTGCGCTCGTCATCATGGCGGGGCCGACGGCTTCGGCCAATAAGTTCCTCGCGATCGCTCCCCTGGTATTCATCGGCGGGATTAGTTATCCACTGTACCTATGGCATTGGCCGGCGATCGTCTTCTGGATCATGTTTGGATTCGACACGAGTTCGGTCGGATTGCTGATTCCGGTGTTGTGGGCCACTCTCCTGGCGTGGCTCACCAAAGAGTGCATCGAAAAACCGTTGAGATTCGGCAAACTGGGTGCTTGGACGTTCCGGCTGCCGCGGGTGGAAATGAGCGTGGCGGGACTACTGATCGTTGGCGTGGTCGGTGCCTCGACGTTCACCACAGACGGCTACCCTGGTCGCCTACCGCCCCGCTTGCTCGCGATCGCAAGCCTATCGATGCCACTGCAAGACACTGACTGGCGGCCGAATCGCTGCTTTTTCCGTGAAGGAAGCACGGATAATTTCGCCGCTGAATGCAAACCTACGAAGCGCCGCGGCATCCCGCAGATCCTATTGTGGGGTGATTCCCACGCCGGTCATCTGTATCCCGGCCTGTCTAATTTACATCCGAAATATGAATTCGACCTCGTACAATGGACTTCCGCCGACTGCCCGCCCGTCCGGACTCCCCTCCTCGGGGAAGACAAGGCTTGCCCGCAACGACGGGCCATGGTCCTCGACGAGATGAATCGAATCGCACCCGATACCGTATTGCTGTCGGCGGCGTGGGAAAGGTATCTGTCAAATGGAAACTCCGAAGCGGCAATCCTCGCGGCAACGCAAGACGACATCGTTTGGCTGAAAGGCAGAGGCATTCGGCACATCATCCTGTTCGGGCCGCAGCCTGTCTGGGATACTTCCGAGGACATTTTTACGTACATGCTGCGCAGGCGGCTGGAACATATCCCTGAACGGCTAGGAGGCGTGTCAGATGTCATCCGCCACTTCGACAACGCCATGGCCGCGCAAGCGGCTACCGCACATGTGGAATACGTGTCGGTGGTCAATCTCTTCTGCAATCCTACCGGCTGCCTCCTCGTCGGGGATGCGAGCCTGGCTCAACCGGATCTGCTATATCGAGATCAGCATCATTTTACGGCGAGCGGATCGCGCTTTCTAATCAACGCCGCCGCGCCACAAATATTCGGCTTTCACTGAGACGGTGGCAGCCGCCTTGCTCATGAGCAATCGCAGGATGTCGAGGGACGAATACTATTCGGTTGTAGATTACGTAGGCGAATATTACGCTAAGTAAATGCTTACTCCTCGCATTCTATTCCGTATTTCAGCGACTCTCACCGCCTTGGTTGCGTCATTTGCGGCTACGTCGGCCGTCCGTGCGGACAATGCGCTGGACTGTCATATCGGAAGCTACGAGCTGGCGGACGGCAATATGGTCGATATCGCGCCGTCTGAGGGCGATACTCTGCGCTGGCGTCAGTTCGATGGTGGGACCGGCGCGCTGCACAAGGCTGACAATGGAATCTGGAAGAGCACACTTGGGTGGACGGATCGGCCCGACGGAATAACGGTTTCGTTTTCGGATTGCGGCACTGGTGTAATCAGCTTCCACGGCATGTCCGGTCGGCGAATCGTGTTCGATCAGCGGGAAACAACATTCCAGAGTCACGATACCGTACTCGCCGGCCGACTCGTCATGCCGCAGGGCAACGAGCGGGTTCCTATCGTCGTTCTGGTCCACGGCTCAGAGCACAACTCTGCACTGACTGACTACGCCCTGCAGCGTATGCTGCCCGCCAAGGGGGTGGGCGCATTCGTCTACGACAAACGGGGCACAGGAAAGTCCGGGGGCCACTACACGCAAGACTTCAACCTGTTGGCCGACGATGTCGTGGCGGCGCTGTACGAAGCGCGGCACCTTGCGGGCGCGCGCCTTAAGCGCATCGGCTATCAGGCGGGAAGCGAGGGTGGCTGGGTGGCGCCGATGGCGGCCAACCGCGCACCCGTCGACTTTGTCATAGTGTGTTTCGGACTTGCCGTCAATGTGATCGACGAAGATCAAGAAGCTGTCGAACTCCAGATGCGGGAAAAGGGCTATCCGCCCGACGTCATCGCCAAAGCACAGGAACTGGCTGGCGCCGCTGAAAGTGTGTTTGAGAACAATTTCAAGAGCGGATTCCCGAGACTGGACGAACTGCGAACAAAGTACGGCAGCGCGCCCTGGTACAAGGATGTGCATGGCGATTTTGCGTTCTTCATCCTCCAGCATTCGGACGAGGAACTCAGAGCGCAAGCCGCGGAACTCAACTGGCATACGCCGTTTCGCTACGATCCTATGGCCACGCTGCGCGCCGGCAAGGTCCCACAGCTTTGGATCGTCGGCGGCGAGGACTATGAAGCACCGAGCGCGGAGACGAGCCGCCGCATCAAGTCGCTCATAGGGGATGGGCGGCCGTTCACGCTAGCCTACTATCCTCGCGCGGAGCACGGTATGACGTTGTTCGAGACCGGCGCGGACGGTTCGCGAATCTCTACACGCTACTCTTCAGACTACTTCAAGATGATCCTCGACTTCGCGCGAGATGGACGGCTTCATGGAAGCTACGGCGACGCAGAACTGACGACCCACCCTTCACTTGTTCCAGGAGCGTAGTCCACGCAAATCAGGGTGCGTTACGAACCGGATGAAATTGGTCAGCTCACCGACATCCAATTGACCGTCATGATCTCGATCGGCCATCTCGAATTTCTGCTCAATGAAGTGCAGGACTTGGTTCTTGGTTACTTTACAGCCGCCGTTGCCGTGGGTGTTTTGATCGGAGGGTTCCGACATGGTGAGTGCCTCGCGTTTAACTCTCGCTATACGATGGGCTCATTGTCCTGCAGACCGTATCAAAATGATGTCAATTCTCGATGCGGTCAAACCTCAGCGCAGCGGCAACGTGAAGGAGAATCGCGCGCCCCCGCCATCGATTCGGCTCGCCCTGATTTGCCCCCCATGAATTGAGACGATAGCCCGGCAAATCGACAATCCAAGGCCCACGCCGCCCGCACTGCTTTCATCGCGCCCACGCTGAAATTTGTCGAAGAGTCGATCGACATCGCCCGACGGCAGGCCGGGCCCGGTGTCTTCAATGCCAACCCGCAAAAAGGCATTCTCTAAGACCGCCGAGATCTTTATCTCGGTTCGGGCAGGCGTGTACTTGACGATGTTCTCCAGCAAATTGATGAACACCTGAAGCACCAAGGAGCCATCCACGTTCACATCTGGTAACTCTGCTGGTAGGCGAACATTCACCGGATGGTCGCGTAGGCGCACAGTCAACCGCGCCAACGCAGAATTGACGATATCCTCGATGGCAACGCTATCCAGCCGCAAGGCGACCTGGCCGCCTTCCAAGCGCATCAAATCCAACACGTTGGATATGATCTCCGCCATTTCCTTCGATTTGACTTCGATTTGCGCCGCCAAGGAATTGCGAGATTCCGTGTCGAAGGTACTGGTGGGATCAGTGAGGGCGCTACTGGCGCTCGTAATGACGGCAAGCGGTGTCCGTAAGTCGTGCGAGATGGAGGCGAGCATGGTGTTTCGAATTCCTTCGGTCTCCGCGGTGACGCGCGATCGTTCCGCCGCCTCTTGTAAGCGGGCGCGCTCCAGCGCAAGGGCAATCTGTGCAGCGAACGTCTCCAACAAGTGCCTCTGCTCGGGCAATAGCAGCCGACGCCGTTGGCTTGGCTGCACGGCGAGCACACCCACGGTATGCTCGCCCGCTCTCAGCGGAAGATACTGCACCAAGTTTGCCGGCAGTGTGTCGGTTCCGAGGCCGGCGGCCGTACCGCTGTCATGTACCCATTGCGCAACGGACAAATCAGCGCTTGACAACGAACCGGCTATCGGCGGGCCTTTCGGGCGCCGCAGCCGGGCGCCCGTGTCTGGCAGCAGTAACACCGCAGTGCTGGCGAAGGTCTCCGCGACGTGCTTTACCACGACGCGCGCAAGATCGTCGAGATCACGCGTCGACACGAGTTCGCGGCTCATGGCGTATAGCAACGAAGTACGGCGCTGCCGCGCTCCGGCCACGCGTGTTTGAGCCCTTACGCTCGCGACGAGTGTTGCAATAATGAGAGCGACTGCCAGCATGACGCCGAAAGTCACCACATACTGAAAATCGGCAACCGCGAAGGAGTAGCGCGGTGGCACGAAGAAGAAATCAAACGCCAGAACGTTGACCACGGCCGTGGCACTGGCCGGACCTCGCCCCAGTTTTAGGGCGGCAATGGTCGCGCCCAAAAGGTAGACCATGACGAGGTTGGTCAAGGCAAAATACGAGTACATGACCGACGCCGCCGCCGTACAGGCCAACGAAATTCCCAAGGCGGCCGCGTAGGCCGCCCAATTGGGGCCGTCGGATTCCTCGACCTCTCGAATCGAGGAGTCGGCCCTTGTGGTCGCTCGTTGGGCAATGACCGAGACGTCGAACCCTTTGCCCAACCGTACGAGCTTGGTCGCTGTCGAGGGGCGAAGTAACGTACTCAGCCCCACTCGCCGAGGCGCTCCCACGACGATCCGAGCGATATTACGTAGGCGGGCATATTCGATCAACGCTGCGGATGCGGAAGGGCCATCCAGGGTGACTGTCTGAGCGCCTAGGGATTCGGCGAATCGAAGAATATCCACCCGGCGATTCCGCGCCGCTTCCCCGAGACGCAGCATTGCTGGAGTCTCAACCGAAACCACCAACCATTCGGCGTCCAGCCCGTCGGCAAAGCGCTTCCCCACTCTAATGATTTGTTCAGCTTGGTCGTCGGGCGCAACGGCCACCAAGAATCGGTCGCGGGACAACCATGGCCGAGCGAACCCTTCCGGGTCTTTGTGGGCCACCGCCTCCGCGTTGACTCGATCCGCGGTGCGTCGCAACGCAAGCTCGCGCAACGCCGACAGATTCTCCTCTCGAAAATAGTTTTTGGTGGCCGGCGCTGCATGCTCGACGCTATATACCTTTCCCGTCCTCAACCTCGTCAGTAGGTCGCTCGGCGGTAGATCGATCAATTGAATATCATCGGCTTGATCGAAGAGTCGATCAGGTATTGTTTCCCGTTGCCGTGCCCCCGTGATGCCTGCGACGACATCGTTCAAACTCTCCAGATGTTGGATATTGACCGTCGTCCAGACATCGATGCCGGCGGCGCGAAGCTCTTCGATATCTTGCCACCGCTTTGGATGGCGCTGCCTCGGTTTTCCGTCCACCAAATTGGCGTGGGCCAGTTCATCGACGAGCAGGATGGCGGGGTGACGCATGAGCGCGGCGTCAAGATCCAATTCGGCACGAATGATCCCTCGATAATCTACCTCGAGCAATGGCAGCTGCTCGAGCCCCGTCAATAGCCGCTCCGTTTCGAGACGGCCGTGGGATTCAACATAGCCGACCACGAGGTCGATCCGTGAAGCACTCATCGCGCGCGCGGCTTCGAGCATGGCGTAGGTCTTACCGACCCCTGCCGCGGCGCCAAAGAAGATCTTGAGGCGCCCGCGGCTCGTGTTGTGGATTTTATCCGCCTGACGCATTGATCCCCGCTTCCGGATCCAGAAGCAGACGATATCCCAGCCCCAGTTCTGTAATGATGTGCTTGGGTCGACCTGGATCCGCTTCGAGTTTTCGTCGTAAGCTGGCGATGAACACCCGCAGCGATCCGGAGTCGTCCCGATCCGGCCCCCACACGTCCTTGAGTAGTGTCGCTTGAGTGACAATGCTCTCGGGATGGCGTGCCAGGACGGCCAATATTCTGTATTCGATCGGCGTGAGACGCACCTCATCGCCGTCCGCTTTACGGGCCATGCGGGCCGTCAGATCTACCGACACGGTCCCGAGCCGCAAGACGGCCATAGGGGAGTTACCTCGGACGTGTCTGCGAGAGACCGCGCGTACCCTGGCCAATAACTCCGGGGCGCTGAATGGCTTGACGACGTAGTCGTCGGCGCCGCTGTCAAACGCCAACAGGCGTTGTGACTCTGCCGTCCGCGCGGAGAGAACCACGATCGGCACCGCCGACCACGTTCGAATTCCCACGATTACTTCGATCCCATCACGGTCCGGCAGACCCAAATCCACGATGACAATATCGGGATTGAACAGGCGTGCGTCATGGAGTCCGCTGAGCGCAAGGTCCGCCGTTACCACTCGGTAGCCGTTCGCTTCAAAGAAAGTGCGCAACACACTTTGCAATGCAGGATCGTCCTCGACGATCAGCACTTGATGCATAGCCTCAGTCATGCCATATATCCTTCAGTGGATATACCCTACCCGCCTGCGCGTCAAAAACCCGTAAAGATTAAAAGCGGAAGGTCAGATCGACGCCTCCGGTGAGCGGCTGATTGGTTTCGATGCGGGTAAAACTCGGTTGAGGCTCGTTTTCCGTAAACATGCTTTCCAACTGAGCGTGCTTGTTAGTCAGATTATTGACGAATGCTGAAGCGCTCCATTTGTCATGAAACTTGATTCCCGCGCGAACATTGACAAGGTCATATCCCGGCATCTGCCTGTAGGTACCGGTGAATTCGTAGGGATCAGAGAAGTAAATCGAATACCGTGGACCGGTATACGAACTTTCCAAGCGAGCCGTGAACGTATAGCTCTGCCCCAGCGCCGCGGCATAATTGAAGGCGACGGTCCCGCTCTCCGGTGCAACATCCGGCATTTTGTGGACCGGGGCGATAACCCAGTGCGGCCCTCCCTCCAGCCATTCATAAAGATAACCGGCCGCAATCTCGAACTGAAATCCCGCGCCTAGATCGGCGAGCACATCGATGTCAGCGCCATAGATTGACACCGAATTACCGTTGATATTCAACGCCCAGTCATTGGGATAGGCCTCGAGCTGCGGATGGCGCCAGTCCTCATAATAGATGCTGGCGTTCACGGTCAAACGGTGGTCGAACATTCTCGCTTTTTCGCCCAGCTCGTAGCTCACGACACGATCCGGTGAGTACGTCGTCGGCCACTTGCCGCTGGTATACCCCTGCTGTTGAAAGGCTCCTCCCCACGCGGCTCCGGTGGTCGGATAGACGGCGTTACCGCCGCCGGGCCGGAAACCGGTCGAGACCGTCGCGTACGCCATGAGGTCGGCGTTGAACGTGTAGCTCAAGTTGAATTTTGGGTCGAAGCTTGTGGACGATAGCGCGATGAGGCCGGAACATGACGGGGTGGCGGCTCCATTGCCTGAGCCCCAACCACTGATACAAGATGAGAATCTATAATCGTAGTGATTCACCCTCCCACCGACATCGATTTTTAGCTCGTCGGTCAGCGCATACGTCACGTCGCCAAAGCCCGCGTACTGCTTGAGCGTGGTAGGTGAATAGGCATCAAACCAGTTGGGGGTCGTTGCCGGCGCGAGCGTGCCCAAATCCATGAAGGCGGAGTAATTGGGCGTAGTACCGTTGAAGCCCCACAACGAGTAAAAATCACTGAAATAGAGGCCGGCAACCCAACTAAGCTTCCCGCTGTCCGTCGACGCCAGTCGCAGCTCCTCGCTGAACTGATGACTCGGGTCATCTTCGATACCGTGTTCGGGCCCAGTACCGGTCGCGCCGTAGTAACCGGGGTTGCCGAGACCGTAATTGTAATTATAGGCAATGGCTTCGGCCGGATTATTGAAGGCCTCACTGGCCTCTTCCACCTGAGAGGAATTGCGGGTCCAGCGCGCGGTGCTCGAGGTCAGTTCAAAGGTTGAAAACTTGTAATTCACGTTGAGGCTGAAGGCCGTCAGCGAATCTGTCAACGGTTCAGCGATGTCGAAAGGCTGGTAGTGCGCCAGGGTTCCGGGATCACTGTCATAGGCACTGATGCCATTCTGGGTGCTGGTCGTGTGAAAGAACGACGGCGTGACCGACAGATTGTCTGTCGGTTTCCACAGTAGCGTCGCGCGCGCCGTATAGGTTTGATATGCGTTTGAACCAGGGTACTGCTTTTGGACGGGTGCATTGTCGACGTCACCACGCGTCGTGCCGGCCGGACTCCCCCCGGCCGCCGGAAAGGGATTGACGACGATGCGATCGATCCAGCCGCTGGTGTAATTTTCAGTCCCGGCGACGCGCAAGGCCAAAGCATCGTCGATCAGAGGGAGGTTAACCATGAGGCTGTCCTTGTGGTTAAACCCACCACCCTCGGTGCCCGACAGGATACTTTGCGCAGTCGATTCGAATCCCGACAGATCTGGTTGGTTACTAATGAGCCTGACTGTCCCGCCCATCGATCCAGATCCAAAGAGCGTGCCTTGCGGGCCGCGTAAAATCTCGACCCGAGCCAAGTCATAGAGGTCGGGATCGATGACCACGTGACCATTCTGGGCGCTTGCGGGTCCCACCAAGGGAATGTCATCGAGATAAAAGCCGACCGTCGCCGAGTTGCCGCCACTCGAGGTCATACCCCGCATCTCGATCTCCGTCTGGCTGGGTCCTTCGCTCTTGAGAGATACGCCTGGCGTGCCCTGGGCTAAAGCCGCCAAGGAGGCCACCCCGCGAGCCTGCAAATCGTTGCCGGTGACCGCTGAAATACTAATCGGCGTGTCTTGCACCGTAGAGACGCGCTTTGAAGCGGTCACCACGATTTCATCCAGAGCGCCGGTACTATCGGGCGTGACGGCCGAATCTGCACTGGCGCGGAGTGGCGAGAATAGTCCGAGAACACATGCGGCCGCGGACCCGGCCACAACGGCCCCGATCTGCCTGGAGTTCTTCGGCGAAATTAGAATCGAATCCATACCTGACGGGCGCATCCTGTGTTCTCCCAACGCTTTTTATGCCACCCCCCAGGAAGAGAATGCTAAGTTGGCCACCTGTTAACCTGCTGTTAAGAAAACCGGCGCGCGATCCACGGGCATTCGCGGCCGGCGCCGCGTAGGATTCCTGTCATGGTGCTTTTGAAGACATTCGCGCTCTTTGTTCTGACCGCCGTGGCGGAAATTCTTGGCTGTTATTTGCCCTACCTCTGGTTGCGACGAGGGGGCCCGGCGTGGTTGCTGGTTCCAGCCATGATCAGTCTTGCCTTTTTCGCCTGGCTGCTCTCGCTGCACCCCGCCGCCGCAGGCCGTGTTTATGCGGCTTATGGAGGCGTCTACATTGCGGTTGCGCTCTTGTGGCTCTGGCGGATTGACGGCGTGCCGCTGACGCGCTGGGATGTGACTGGCGCGCTCGTCGCCCTGACGGGCATGAGCATCATCGTCTGGGGCGGCTGGCGCGCGTAGAAGCGCCTAGCCCTGAGCGCTGCGATTAGGCGCCCCGCTCGATAGGGAATCAAGGCAGCGATTTCTCACGGCTTAATCACGCCCGGCGCACTGCCATGGAAATAGCGTATCCCCGACCGCGTAAACATATCGACATGAAGAGGCATACCCCGTGTAAAAACCGCATCAACAGCCAATATTTTTAGAAAAGTGTCAGTTATTTTAACGGCCTCTTAACACCGTGTTCTATACCTTGGCCGGCATTTCGCCAATGCCGTGAATATGCCTAAGAACCATCATTCACATGCACCGGCTCAAATCCTCCAAGAGAAGACTGACGATCATGAAAACTTACCCATCGGCACTCCTGCGCACTGTCCTCATTGCACTCACGTGGATCACGGTTGGGGCATCCGGCGCGCTGGCCCAAGAGGCAAGAACTGTGGCCGCGGCGCAAGCGCGCGGAAGCCTTGTCGGCATCGTGAGCAATCAATCGAAAGCGCCCCTCAGCGGCGCGACCGTGACGGCCATTTCCCAGGACGGCAGCATTCGCTCCACCGTATCGGGTAGCGATGGTATTTATTCATTTGCCGACGTTCCGCCGGGTTCGTGGTCGCTGACCATCGCCGTCGATGGCGTCCCTGACACGATGGTCCCGAGCATCGAAGTAGCTTCGCGCAAAGCGACCCGTCGCGACGTGCTGGTGAGCGCCGGCGTCTCGTTCCAGACTTCGGCTCCCGAGCTTGCATCGGCATCGTCGGGGAATTCCCTGCCGCGTGCTGTGCTGAGCCCGACGATACCGGAGGCACTGCAAGCGCCCGATCCGGCTCCCGACGTCGATACCATGACCCCCTGGGCAGACATCGGCTACGTGGGCTGGATGAACGGCACATCACGAGAGCACACGCCGATATTCGATACGAAGTTCTTCACGCCGGAAATCCGACTGGATATGAACTACATACAAAGCGGCAACCATCCAGTCGACCATACCATCGTCGGCTCAACCGAAGAATTTCGGTCCGGGGAGTTCCAGATCGAGCAAGTCAGCTTTGGTGGTGACTTCCATTGGGACAACGTAAGGGCAAGATTTCTCTCGATGTTCGGCATGTTTGCGACCACGACTCCCAGAAACGATGCGAGCTCGGCAGTGGGTCAATGGGATCTCGATGACGCCTATCGATATTTTTCGGAGGCGAATGCCGGGTATCATTTCGATGTCAATCATGGCCTCAACGTCGACTTGGGAGTGTTCGTCTCGTACATAGGGCTTTTCAGCTATTACAACTATGACAATTGGACCTACCAACCGTCATTTGTGTCATCCAACACCCCCTGGTTCTTCAACGGATTGAGGGTTCAGTGGTGGCCGACTCAAAATCTGAAAATTGAGCCCTGGCTGATCAACGGCTGGCAGAGCTACGCCAAGTTCAACAGCAAGCCAGGTGTTGGCGGGCAGATTCTCTGGATGCCTAACGACTCACTCAAACTCGTTTTCAACAGCTATTCAATCGGCCAGGACAACTTGAGCTGTCAGTCGAACAACACCAGCGGATCCAACGGAACCACGGACTCGCTTTGCCAGCCGCAAAACGGTGGTAATCCGTATGCGTCAGTTGGTTCCTATGTGGGTGCCGGAGGACCTGTGGATTGGTCGAGGGTGAAGCGGATTCACGAAGACGATAGCATCGAGGTCAAGTATTACGACGCACGAGGCAAAGGCGGCGACGGCGTGTCGAAAATGGCGTTCAGCTACACCGTCGACATCGGCTGCGAATATGGTGGCGGCGTCACCTGTTCCAGTGGGAAAAACAAGGAGAGCTTCCTTGGCATGATGTTGTACGACCGTACTTGGTTCCACGACGACCTGTACGCGGTGACGGTCGGCGGCGGTTTCATGAATAATCCGGGTCGTTACCTCGCGCTGACCCCACCTATCAATGGTGCCACGGCGGCCACCGGATCGCCCTATTTCACCCAAGCCCCTGGACAGAAGCTCTTTCAGTGGGACTCCCAACTCAATTTCCAGTTCATGCCCAAGGATTGGATTACTTGGTGGACCGAAGCAACCTACCGGCACTCTGATGTGCCCTATTGGTCGGGATCGGGTGGCGTCACGCCGCCCGGCGGCAACAATGGCTCGCCGACTAGCTGCGTTGGAGGCGGCTCGAATGCCACCACTGGACAGTGCAGCGCAGGCGACTGGTTCCCGGATCTTCGCACACGCGAAGTGGTGTACGGTGCGGGTGTTTTGGTCAAGTTTTGAGATTGATTCAAGGCAATCGTCGGGACCTAGCCCCCGATCGATGTCGGACGATGCGCGTCTCATCCGATGTTGCGGCCGGTGTATTGTCGGCGAGTTGGTCGCTGGATCGCGGCGGGCGGTAACCTTGTAGCCACCGGCGCCTGTTGGAACCCCGATTTTGCGCGGCTGGGCCTCGAGACATCGAAGGTACGGACGCCTGAAGGCGTACAGCAATGGTGGGTCATGTTGTGCGAGCGAGACGACTCCAACTGGAGCTGCGACCCGCCGGAGTTCAAGCAATCGATCCTGGTGACCCTGCCTGTTTGCAACGAGACGCATCGCGTTGAATTGAGCTTCGATACATTAACCTCGCTCGAGCGGGCTCGAGCGCTAGCAGAGCGGGCGCTCGCGATCTATGCCGACCCTACCTCGCGAGTCCCGACGTGCAGCAGCGAGGACGTCGAGCTCGAGGATGTCTATAGAGATTTCGAGTTTCCGGCGGAGACAGAGGATCAGGCGAAGCAGCAGGCGCCGTGTTGGCTCGACGTGATCGTGGTGGCCTAGGGCGCCGGGGCAATGAATGCACTTTTCGCCTTAACCATAGTTGTGCTACTTACGTTGCGGACCTCCAGCATTCTGGCGGGCGATGAGGGGAGGCCATTGGCGACGACTTGTCCAGGCGCGGCGGCGTGGCGGCAGGCACATCGTGAGCAGCTGCCGGCGCAAATGGAGCTTAGGGATCAAACGCGAAGCTTCACGATGCCGGATTTGCGACGCCAGTTGAAACAGCGCACGGACGACGATCAGCGGGAGCGCAGGGCTCTTCTGGCGAACCCCCATGATTTGGATCTGCGTCGGCGAGTTCAGAGCCTGGATGCGCACAATATCAGATGGCTGCAGGAGCTCTCGAAAGACACGGGCGTTCCGACGGTGACGCATGCTCGCGAAGCGGCACAGCGCGTCAGCATCGACGGGTTGCTGGCAATCGGACCGCATCTTGCCGCGAGCCAAATAGAACCCGACGAGGTGACGGCATGGACTGTCATGCACGCCTCGCTGCAGCTCAACGGATGCGATGGAAACGGCTTCAGCGTGCAGTGGATGCAGCAGACGACGGCAGGCCTGGCGGCCGCCAACATTTCTGCGGGCGCGCGCGCGCTCGCGGCGGCCTATTGGCAGCAGTATGGAGCGTAAATGAGGAGCAACTTGGGGCTTCGTGATGACCTCATGACTCGCCGTTTCGTTGCGCTGCGGATTCGCAGGCTCTTCCTGCCAATGGTTTACTTATCTGCCGGTTTTACGGCGGCGTATTCCCTCCTCAATTGGCTGTGCGTTGCCAAGACCGGACTCATACCGCTTGATGAGTCCGTCGCCAACCTGTGGCTACCGTGCGGCTTGGCGGTTGTTCTCGTAATCATTTTGATGCGCCCACACTTGCGGCTATTGCAGATCCACGCAAAGCGCAGCAATCTTCCGAGCTTCTACTATCTCGCCGCCATCGCCGTCGTCGCGATTCCAGCGCTAGTCGCTCAGGGATACCTCCACGGCAACGGGCGGACTCATTCACGTGACGGACTCTGCCCTAATTGCCAGAAGCCCCCGCGCCAAGTTCTACATCGCCGATCACCTTTGCGTCCGTATCGAGCAGCCGGCGAGCCATGCCGTTGTTAGCACCTCGGGTAAATCCAACCAGACACTGAATTTTGACTTGTACGCGTTGGCACCCGTCTGCAGCGGGACCGCGGACGCCTCGTCGGTTCAAAACGTGTGGTTGGCCGTCAAATATCACGAATCCATGAGTAATTCCGCGGACCAGAACGCGAAGAATTCCACCTATGCTTCATTCATCCGACAGTCACTTCAAGCTTTCAAAGCCCAGGATCCCCAGCAGTATCGGTTTTTGGAGACGCTGGGCCGCAATGGCGACCGAAAGCACTTCGAACAGACGCTGGACTTAGCCCTCCGAAACGCCGCCGTCCCTCTCATCCTCATTCCCCATCAGGGGTCTTTCGAGCAACGAACGGGAGATCGGCTTTCGTGGCTGCTAGCGTCCGCTGTGTTCGAGGTGCGCCTCAATCAAGCGCGGCCGCGGCGCTCACCACGGGGCGACTCTCGCGCGTACCGCGCATCCGGCGATCAGGATCGGTGGGGTCATTCGGAGAGATCTCGACGTGGCCTTCGAACACGGTCAAGATCGTGCCCACAAAGGGCATCTCTCCGAATCGCTCCGGAATGCGATAGGAGATGAGATCACCCGGCTTAAAAGTCTTTGGATCGAAATTGAATTCGAACGGGCATTTCTCCCCCGCTTGACCGATGCTCTCCAAGATGTCCTCCGCATGCTTGTCTTGAACGCGTTGACGCATTCTACAACCGACACCACGTTTTCACACGCCCTCGGCCCGGAGCCGCCTGACGAGGCCGCCACCGGCGAATGAATGTCGGCGCATCGGAGGGGATGTAACCTCGTAGCGTCCGGAGCGATTTAGCTCAGTGCCCCTCGAACAGCTGGCCGATAGCCAAGATTCCCCATCCGACGAGATCCACCGCTAAATCCGTAGGACTGGGGACCCCAGGATCTCTGCCGGCCATCAACAGCCGCTCCCCGAGACGAACGGTCTGCGACCCCGACTGGCCGGCCGGGGGGCGCGCGGCGGTGCCCCGCAACGCCGCCGCGAAGGCCTCGGGGCTGGGGCTTGGGGCGCGGTGTTGATCCTTGTCCGCATACATTCGCATCGCCTTCTCGACGGCGTTTGGGTCCAAGAAGGCGACGGCAGCATGGCAGTACTTGCATTGCTCCTCATGCTCGAGATCGATGGGCGCGCCGCACTGGGAACAGGAGATCTGGCGCACCTGGAGCCGGACCTGCTGCAGTTCCGTTGCCGTCGGTGTACGCACGAACTGCTTCTCGCGCAGGAACTGAAAGAAGGGCGTGAAGCGCCCATCGCCGCGCTCGCACCGGAAATAGGAAAATCGGCCGGTTTTGCACAAGTCCTGGCTTAGCGCCAAGACGGCCGTACAGCGGGGGCAATTCAATCTTTGGGCCACGGGCGTTTTCGCCCCTGCTCGGTGTGCGTAAATGTCCTTGAACAATTCGATGACGGCGGCAGGTGCGAGCTGCACGCTTTCCATGGGATCGAACCAGAGCCCCGCGCACGCAAAGCAAAGATCCACCCGCACCGCGCCATGCGCATGGGTTTCAAGATCCTTTGCCTGCATGGGTTGCAGGCAATTTGGGCATGGGATCGGGGCGAGAGGGTCAGGCTGTGACATTCAGTCGTTGACGAGGCATTTCAAGCAGTCCATCGCGTCCATACGTCCACCAACAGATTTTTGAAATCCCAAGATAACGCCACGGTCTGCCTCATGGCAAGCCAACGATGACTGCGAATGGTGGAGCGATATCTTAAGTACGCTTCATCGTTAAAAACATTTTGCAAGGAACGTCGCCGTCCCATCCGAGACGCCGACGATCTTGTTGGTGGCCTGGCGGTAGAACTTAAAATTGAGCTCGGTCCCCGGCTGGCCGTCGTTCCAGTCGGTGAGCTGCTTGAGCTCGCTGCGGCCCATAGCTCGCTTGGCGAGCGCTGTGCGTTTGACAGTGACGCTCACACGAGGTGTTTGACGCGCGATGCCGCGCTTTTTCGGCACGGATTTGGCGTAAGTGACAATGCCGCGCGCCAGGAGTCCTTGGCCGCCCTCGTTTTCGCTCGAAAATATGAAAATCGTGTCGCCTTTGGCGATCAGCTTTCCACCATACATCGTCTTTTGCGCGGTGAAGGTGTACGTCCTTGCACGCGGATCGGCAATCTCGGCTTTAATTGCAAATACCATGATGAATACGGATTTATCACGAGCCGCAGGGGCTTGCAAGTTCACCCGATCGACAGGCCGAAGTCATCGCCCAAGAAACCGATTCACTGCCCGATGGGCTTGAACGTCCTCTTTGCATTCGAGTAGTAGATCTTATCGATGACGGCTTTGGGCAGCGCCAGACCCTTGGCGTTCGCCTCGATGGCATCGATGTGCTGCACGCCGCTCGTCGCGAGGTAAATCCAATCCGACCGCCAGAATGAATCGGCCTCGCGGTGAAAATCGTCCGATTCGACGGGGGGATTCTGGGCCCTTTCAGTAGCAGAGGGCGGGTTCTCGGTCAAATCCGTGCCGTACAAAATACGGTCCTGATATTTGATGAAGAACCGTCGCACCTTGTCGTAGTGGGCGTTCGATTGGTACTGCACCTGAGTCATGCGCGCCGCGAGATCGACAACGGCATTCGGATAGGCGTCCAAGAATGCGGCCAATCTGTTAACACTCCATTCCAGGCTCGCCATGTGAGCACCGTCGAAGACCAGCGCGGGATGATGCGCCACGAAGCGATCGCGCGCGGCCATGAGCGTTTCATACGCAGGCATCTCCGGATGCTGGTACATGTGATATTCCGGATGGTCGCGGAAATAGCTGCGGTCGTTCTCCGTGGTCATCTTGTCCAGCGGCAGCCAACAATTATAGGGCTCGGCTTGATGCGCAATCAGCGGTATATGACGCGCCTCGAGATGCGCCATCACGCCATTGAAGCCCGGGTCGTCGAGCATAATGAGCTGGCCAGCCGCATTCCGTTCGACCATCCCGATGTTCTTCCACACCTTGACGGCCAGCGCACCGCGTTTGATTTCGGCATCAATGGATTGGTTCGTGTCCTGGGTCCAAGTCGGACCGCCGAAACCCCTCATGGTAAACGTGGTCGCGAAATGAAAGTGCGCGGGATCCGCGGCTTGCAGCTCGTGCGCGACGCGCGCCTGAATATCGAGGGTCGGAAAATCCGGATAGTCGACATTGATGGACAAAATCTCGAATCCGTCCTGGTTCGCGACGTCGAGGAAAATGTGATCATCGGTATTCGCGTGGACGTGCGCGTCGAACTTGTGCACTCGCGTGAAGTCGTCGGCCGTGTATGTCTCGGTCGCGCCATCCGCGGGGACCGCCGGAGCCGTCGCAGGCCACAAAAGGATGGCGCCGATCATTAGGGTGGCGCACGCTCGAAGACCCGCGTTCCTGGTCATCACTGGTCAATGCTCCCTGTTCCCAACTGCCGCGCCAGCTCGGCAATGGCCGGCGGGCTCAACGGAGTGCCGCTCAGTCTCGCCGCATACAACACCGCACCCGCGCCCGGCGACAACAGGGGAGCGGTGAATTCATAGCTTCGGCCGCTGCCGCTCAAGGACGATCGAAAGGGCTCCATGAGCAAATCGGCGAAATGAAACATCCCGCCCGAGTAGGACACGGGAAGTGCAAGGTCGCTTGGCACGCTCAATCGGTCGCGCACCGCATCGACTATGGCGGCGAGTTCCAGGGCGGCGGCATGAAACAGCCCCCTCGCCTTCTCGTCGCCCGCACGCGCGGCCTGCGCCACCACCTGCGCCAGTGCTGCGATGGCGCTTCGCGTCATCGCGGGCGGCCCATACACGGCGGCGCAAATGTCCAAATCATCGTCGAGCTTGAAGTGAGCGCGCAGCGCCTCATACAGGGGGCCCTTCGCCGCTCGGCCATCGCTCATGCGCGAGAAGACACTCAGCCCTTCGCGTGCGAGCCAGTACGCCGAGCCTTCATCGCTGAAGAGTTCGCCCCAGCCGCCGCCGCGCGCGGTGCGCCCGGCGTGTTCTCCATAGGCGATGGATCCCGTGCCCGCCACGATGTTGATGCCGTCGCGGCCCGCCAGGGCGCCGGCCCAACCGCACACCATGTCGTTGCCGCAGCGGTAATGCTCGCTCGACAGCGTGGGTGAAGCTGCCGCATCGAGAACACTCAGCAGCTTGCTGTCCTCGCCATGGGCAGGCAGCCCGAAAAAGGCGAATTCCAGGGTGTCCGCGGTGACCGATCCTGCGGCGAGCGTCGCGGCAATCCCATTGGCCAGTAGCGTCCGCAGGCCGTCGACGCCGGTCTCCAGATAATATGCCGACCCCGCGCGCTGTCTGGCGAGTAGCCGACCGGATTCGTCGATCAATAGAAAATCGGTTTTGGTGCCTCCGCCGTCGACGCCGAGATAGGTCTTCATGCGGGACCGGCCGCGTCCCAGGGATAAATGGTGACGCCGCGGACCACGCGACTGACCGTACCGCCGACATTAGGTACGTCGGGACGCAGCCCAAGCGCGAGGGACTGCAGGAAAGCAAACGCTTGCGCGAACATCACATACGGCAAACATAACGCCAGATCGGAGACTGGGCCGGGCCCCAAGGACAGCACGATGTCATCCGGATGCGGCACAACCAGCGGCCGCGCGGTCAATGCCAGCACCCTGCCCGCCACGCCATCGCTGCGGAGCTCGTTGAGCAGATCGAGGTCATAGCGGCGGGTGTAGGCGTCGCTGCCCAACAGGACCACGACCAGTGTCCGAGCATTGACGATGGTCTTCGGGCCGTGGCGAAAGCCCAATGGGGTTTCGGCGAGCGCCACAACGTTGCCGTCGCTGAGTTCGAGCAATTTGAGCGCGGCTTCGCGCGCCAGGCCTTTGAAGGCATCACTGCCCAGATACACCACCCGCTCGAAGCCCGACCGCACCAGGTTTTGGAGCAACGGCAGTCCCGTCTCGAGCACGTGGCTGGCCGAGTCGGCGATTTCGGCCGGGCGATCCTGGGGAGACAAATCGAATGCCAACGAAGCAGCCAGCATCATGCCGGTGAAGCTCGAGGTCATGGCGAAACCTCGGTCATTGGTCTCCTCGGGCAAGAGCACCGCATGCGAGTTGCGCAGCCGTTGCCTCTGCCGGTACAAGCTTCCCTCGGCATTACAGGTGACGATGAGATGATGACAATCTGGTACGCCCTTCTCGGCGATGGCGACTGCGGCCACGCTCTCGGGACTATTGCCCGAGCGCGCGAAGGACACCAGCAACGTCGGGACCTTGGGCTCCAGCCATGTATCGGGAGATCCGACGAGATCCGTGGTGGCCACCGCATCCACCCGACGCTGGGTTCGCCGCTTCAAGGCGGGTGCCAGACACTCACCGACGAAGGCCGACGTGCCGGCCCCCGTCAAGATGATGCGCAGGTCCGGGCGCGCGAGCAGTGGATCCAAAAATGCGCGCAGCGCGGCGGCCTCGCCCGTCACGCCACGTTCGATCTTGACCCACACAGCGGGCTGCTGCGCGATTTCGCGCGCAGTGCAAATTCCGCCCGCCGCTTCCAGCGCGGCCTGCGGGTATCCTAGGTAGTTCATTCTCGTCCTTAATCGATGACGGCTGCGGACGGCCGGCATGCTCGGTCGTAGTGGCGCAGAACCTGCTCGACGCCGTCGAGCACGAGTTCACGCGGATCGTTCTTCAATCGCCCCTCGCGAATCGCGGCGTACTGCGCGGGCAGGTACTGGCTGATGAGCGTGAGGGGAATACCTCGGGCCGCGAGGCCCTCCAAAAGTTGCGCGCAGGCACGTTCGACCACCGGCGCGGTCCAGTAATAACGGATGCGATCGCTCAAGCTGAATTGCAAATCAAACTCTTGCCGGTCGCGTTCCGGGTAATAGCCGCTCCAATAGCGGGAATCGCGCCTCATCTCCGCTAGCATGGTGTCCTTGAGGGACTCGCCGGGCATGAGATCCAATTCGGCCCCGATGTCGGAGAGCGCCCAGAACGCTTCGCGCAATGCGAACGTCACACCGGGGCCCACTTTCAGGATGGCGAAGTGATCCCGCACCAGTGCATCGAGGGCGGTGGGCGTTTGGTAATCCGTGGAATGCGCCTCGAACACCAAGCCGGGCACGGATTCGATGCTGCGGGAGAGCGCCACGGCCTTCGAGGGAACGTAGTCGATGACTTGGTGGTGGTCGAACTCGACACCGGGCTGCACCACGAGCCCCATGACTCGGCTCCAAGCCGCGTCGACACGGTGGCGTGCAAACGCCTTGCGATGCGCCTCGATGGTGGCGGCCGCCGCATCGGGGGTCGTGACGCTCAGGCCCTCGAGAGTCTCATGTGCGCCGCCGGGAACCGGCACCTCCGAGCCGATGATGTAGCCGGGCGGTTCGCCCCCGGCGCTGCGCCAGGCGGCCTCGGTAATTTCACAGAGAGCCGCGTTGCGCTCCGCAATCACCTCGTCACCCAGGGCCCGCGCATCGCCTGCGCAAGACATGGAACAGTCGAGGTGGATTTTGCGAAATCCCGCGGTCACGTATTCAGCAACCATGACGCCCGCCTTCTCCAAGGCGGTCGCTGCGGGCAGCTTCTGCCAGGCGTTGGGGCCGAGATGGTCGCCGCCCAGCACCACGCGGTCGTGCGGCAAGCCGACGGAGGTCGCGAGGGCGAGCACGCGCTCGCGAAAGGCGGCGGGGCGCATGCCGGTGTAGCCGCCATCCTGATTCACTTGATTCGAGGTGGCCTCGATGAGCGCCACGGTGCCGGCGCGATGCGCGAGACGCAGCGCGGCCTCTACACCCACGGGATGCGCCGAGCATACCGAGTAAATTCCGACCGTCTCCCCGGACTTGTGACGGCGGACGAGATCCAACATCGCGTTCATACGGGTTGCTCGATGAGTTTTTCTTCAGGCTCGATGGCTAAGAGCGCCGCGGCGAGGGAGGCCAGCACGATCGCAACGACAGTGACGGAGTTCGGCGTGGCACCGAGCACGATCATGGAAATGACGGCCGTGATCATGGGCGCACCGGCGTTAGCGAGGGGCGCCACCACCAGGGCGCGACCATAGCGAAACGCATACACCAGGGTAAGCGCACCGACGGCGTTCAAGATTTGCGTGATGGCGGCAAGCCCGGGCCCCTGCCAACCGTATTCGATGGGCACCGAAAAGTCGGTCATCCATAACGCCACCGGAATCAGCACAAGACTCGTGAGCGTCATGTAGAAAAAAATGTTCTCCGCATCCATGGAGCCGTTCGCGAGCTTCATGAAATAGCCCTGCACGCCCCAGGCCAGAAGAATGATCAAGGCATACACGAACCAGGTGACAGCCTGCAGGCCGCCGGCTCCCGCCGCTGCCGCGTCAACATCGCCGGCCGGCGAGTAATTGAATAGGGGCAGTGCAATCAGCGCCAATACCACGCCAATCGCGCCGACCTTGCTCACTCTTTCCTTGAGAAACACCATGGACAACGCGATGGTCACCACCGGTGACAAAGCGATAATGGGAAAAATCAGGTAGGTGGGGCCGGTGTGCACCGCGTGAAACAGCAGCATCTGGCCGCCCGCACCCGTGAACCCGATGAGCGACCCCAGCAGAATGGACTTCGAGTCACGCATGATGCGCCAGCCGACACGCCGCATGGCGTACAGCGCCGGCGGAATCATGGTGAGCGCCCACACCACGTACACCAGGGTTTCGGGAAAGCCGTGGCGCGTCGGGAACTCCGCGAACGCGCCCCAGACTCCCCAGAAGCCCGTGGTGACCAATGCGTATATGAGCCAGGGTTTCTTCATGTTAGAACCGGTACGAGGCTCCGAACACGAAGCTGCGCCCATACGCGCTATAGCCGGCGCCCACGCCGCTCGCGCTCTGACCAATCGACTGGCCGGGCGCCCATGGCAACAGCGGGTTGCCGTTGAGATAGGTCCTGGCGACGGCATCCGTCAGGTTCTTGCCCTCGACATACACTTCGAATCCTTTATAGATCTTGTAGTGTGCGCTCGCGGTCACCCACGAGAAGGGATCCGCGATGGCCGGCCAGCCCGGAACCTCGGTGCATTCCGAACAGGCGTAGACATAGCGGGCAGTCCAGTCCCAGTTCACGTCGGCGCTGAACGGCCCCTTGTCGTAGATCAGGCTGATCGATGCCGTGGTGGGCGGAGCGGCATTGACCGGGCCTGTGGGATTGCCGAATTGATCGTAGCCTTTGCTCCAGGTATGCGTGACCTGCATGTGGGTGCCAAGGCCGTTCGCGAGAAAATGCTGCCAGGAAAGCTCGACGCCGGTGTAAATGGATTTGGCGCCATTGGCCGGTGCAGTGATGGTCCAGGGATACGGGGTTCCCGTCACCCCCGCGGTCCCCGGCGGTCCACCAACGTATTCCAGGGTGCCCAGGTTCACGTTGGTCGTGTAGGCGGTGTAAATATCGTCTTTGACCTTTTTGTAAAAGAAGGCGCCGTTCAATGCGGAGTGCGGCGCGTAGTACCACTCGACCGAGAGGTCGGCGGCATCGGCCTTGATGGGCTTCAGCCCCGCGGTTCCGGTGTAATCGATTTCCGCCGTGCCGTTGATGGCCTGGTTGGTCGAATTCGGCGCGAGCTGATTGAGGTCGGGACGCGACATGGTCTCCGCCAACGCGGCGCGCAGCTGCAGCTGGTCGGGCATGAGCCAATAGCTCAAGTTAAGGGAAGGCAGTGCCATGGTGTACGAGGCATCCTGACTGAACGCAGTGGAGGTGCTATATCCCACGTTGTAGGTCTGCGTCGCGTTGGCAGCCGACGGCGTCCACAAATACGTGGGCACGGACTCCGCGGTCAGGGCCCCTGTGGAGGTGTGTATGACCCTTACGCCCAAGTTGCCGGACCAGTTGGGGCCCGCGAACGTGCCCTCGACGTAGAACGAGGTCGTCTTCTCGGTCACGTCGTAGGAGTTGAAGGGATTCACCTGCGGCAGCGTCTGCGAGAAGTCGAACGGCTGGGAGCACGGCAGGGTGCTGCAGAAGAAGGGATTCGCCAGACCGTTCAAGCTCTTCATGAACGTCAAGAGCTGGGCGGCATTCAACTTCGGCAAAACCATCGGGTAGGAGCCGCCCGCTCCCTGCATGAAATTGGACGGGCTGGTGAATGAAATGACGCTGGCACCCTGCGACCCGAATGTGTATGCGCTGCATTGCACCGGACACCCGGCGGTCTCGTACAGGTCTCCATACTGGCCAGAGCCGTTGGTCCAATCGTTGCTGATATCCGTGCGCATCTTCTCGCGATGGCTCTCGCCCACGCCGAACAGCAGTTTATTGAAAATGCCCATATCGGCCGTCCACGCGCCATCCAAGTTGATGGCGTTGATCTGATCGTGCACCGAATAGCCGTTGAGGCCGTCATAGTGCGTCGACCAGTAATTATTGTTGTCGAGAAAGCCCGAGTTCATCAGTGCTGTGTAGGAACAATAGCCCGCGTTCGTCTTGCTCGCGCTGCCCGTGGGACAAGCGGTGAGCCCGAGCTGGCTGGGAGGAATCACCACGTTCAAGCTGGGCAGAGCATGCGGGTTGTCCGACATATTGATGATGTCCACCGCATACGGCGTCTGTGACACCAAACCCGCGGTCACGAAGGTATCTTCGCCGCCTTCGGGCCGGTCCGCCGCCGAGTGATAGCCATCGACAGTGAAGCTCAGGTGGTCAGTCGGCTCCCAGGTCGCCTTGAGTCCCTCCAACGTCGTGACGACGTTGCGGTTCGTGGTGTTGTTGACGATCTCGGGCGTGAAGTTGTTCGAAGTCACCGCGGTGATCAGCCCGTTTTGAATGGTGGGATTGGAAAAGGTCGGATTGCCATTCTGGTCGGTGGTGTACGGGAAATAATACGACTGGTTGTAGCCCACCTGCGGATCCTGCAGGTGAGTCCAGAGTCCGTCCGCGACGATCTTGAACGAGTCGCTGGGGCGCCATTCCAAACTGCCGGACAGCGCCTCACGTTTCTTCTCGTCGTAAATCGATCCGAAGGTGATGCTATTGGGCGTCGCCACGAGCGGTATGGAGGTGGCGGTAGCCGAGGTCGGATAGGCAGACGCGCCAGTGCCAGCCGGGTCGTAATACGCAGGGCCGTAGATGTTCTGGTTGTACGCGTTCAACGAGTCGGTGCGCAGCTTGTTATCTGAAATCACGCCACCCAAGAGGAAGCCCAAGGTGTTATCGGCGAAGGTGTTCGACACGAAGGCCGAGAACTTGTCGCCTTTCAGGTTGGACATCGTATTGTCGTCGCCTTCGGCATGCACCCCACCGTGAAATCCCACTGAATCGAAGGGGCTGGCCGTACGCAGATTCACCGTGCCGCCGATGCTGCCTTCGAGCGCGGAAGCCTCCGTCGACTTGAGCACGTCGGCGCCGGAAATCACTTCGGAGGGCAGCACGTCGAAGGCCAGATCGCGGCCATCATCGTCGGTGGCGAGGATACGGTTGTTCAACGTGACAATGTTGTACTGGGGGCCGAAGCCGCGCACGGTCACTTTTTGACCTTCACCGCCGGTGGTGCGGTCAATGGTGATGCCGGGCAGATGCTCGAGGGAGTCCGCGACGTCGGAGTCCGGAAAGCGGCCCAGTTCCTCGGCGTTGATGGAGTCCAACACCACGGTGGCATTGCGCTTCACATCCAGGGATTTTTCGAGACTGGCTTTGAGGCCCGTGACGACGATTTCTTGGAGTTCCGGGTCAGCGCCCTGATTTACTGCGCTGGGGCTGTTGGCCATGGCCGTCGCTTCCGTCGCGGTGGTTTCATCAACAGCGCCGGCGAGCGCGCCGGTTGCTGCGGCGAATGGTAGCCAAATGGCAATCAACGTAGTCTTCAGACTCGGCACGCTTCGTCTCCCTATACCATTTAAAATGGCTTATTTACGCAATCCCGGTAGCACCAAATCGAAAGTAAATGAAATCTACATCCCGGCACTTACTTTCGTATTCTTGCGTTTGATGTTATTATTATTTTCGAACATGTCAAGAGGCGGACCATAACCGTCATGAATTTCGCACCATGAATCACGAGAAAACATCGCGCCGTCAGTTCGTTCAACTCGCCGCAGGCCTGGCGCTCGTACTTCGCCACGGGCTCCTACCGGCTGAAGGCCTCGACCGAGACGCCGCGCCAACCGCCGTGGCGGAGCTCGAGGACGGCATCCTGCGCTTGGAGTGGGATGCAAAGCTACGCGCGCGAGTGATGCGCCTATCTGGCCAGCACCGGACCGTTCTTACCTCATGGGGGCCGAGCGAATACCTGCTGGATGATGACGGCCGGCATGTGACCGACTTTCCGCTGCGGCACCAGGTGCAAAGCGACATCACCGACGGCAACGGGCCCGGCACCCGTCTCGCGTTGACCGGCGTATCGTCCGGCGGCATCGAGAAAACCTTGACCGTGACTCTGTATCAACGTCATCCGGGCATCGCGCTGGTGCGTGCGGCGTATCGCAACACCACCGCGGAAATCCTGACCCTGCGCGGTTGGACCAACGGCGATTTGCGCCTGCTCGCCTCGGGCGACCGAACGCCGGCCTTCTGGTGCTACTCCGGTGCCTCATACGAAGACCGCCGGGATTGGTTGCAGCCGGTCGAGCAGGGATTCGAGCAGGACAATTTTCTCGGCATGGAGGCCTCGGACTATGGCGGCGGCACGCCCATCGTCGATGTCTGGCATCGCGCCGGCGGCATCGCCGTCGGTCACGTCGAGACCTCGCCGCGACGCGTCTCGCTGCCCGTCCATGCGGAGCGCGGCGCCGTCCGCGTCGCCGTGTGCGCCAACGAAAAACGCTACCTCAAGCCCGGCGAGATTTTCGAAACGCCCGAGACCTTCGTGGCAGTTCACGGCGGCGATTATTTTGCCGTCTTGAACGCCTACCGCAACCTCATGTCCGAGCGCGGCCTGAAGCCCGCGGTGCCGCCCGCCACGAGCTACGAACCCATCTGGTGCGCTTGGGGCTACGAGCGCTCCTGCACCACGGCGCTGATCGAAGGCACCTTACCCAAAGTGAAAGAACTCGGGCTGGAATGGGCTGTCATCGACGATGGCTGGCAGGCCATGATCGGCGATTGGGTTCCCGATCGCGCCAAGTATCCGAACGGCGATGCGGACGTGAAACACTTGGTATCGGACATCCGCGCAAGCGGACTGAAGCCGCGACTCTGGTACTCGCCGTTGTCGGTCGCGCCGGGCTCCGATTTCCTGCACGATCATGCCGACATGCTGCTGCTCGATAAAAATGGCGCAGTGGAGAATATTTCCTGGTGGAACAGCTTTTACCTGTGCCCGGGCTACGCCAAGACGGTCGAATACACGCAGCGGCTCGTCGAGAAATTCATCGGCCAGTGGGGATTCGCGGGACTCAAGATCGACGGCCAGCATTTGAACAACGTCGCGCCGTGCTTCAATCCTGCGCATCACCATGAGCGCCCGGAGGAGTCGGTC
>Ga0302310_10000565_pt1 | contig 34272 bp, 25 predicted proteins | sample III_Palsa_N1_2_FD_200451 | JGI IMG/M metagenome (GOLD analysis project Ga0302310, IMG submission 200451) | Peat permafrost microbial communities from Stordalen Mire near Abisko, Sweden - III_Palsa_N1_2 | ecosystem: Environmental > Terrestrial > Soil > Palsa > Peat permafrost | place: Sweden...
GTCGCCATCGTGGTCTTCGGCGAAAAACCCTATGCTGAATTTCAGGGCGATCGCGAGACTTTGGAATATTCGCCGGGCAATAAATCCGATCTGACTCTGTTGCGTCGTCTGCATGCGGCAGGGATTCCCACGGTGAGCGTGTTCATTTCCGGCCGCCCGATGTGGGTGAATCCGGAACTGAATGCTTCGGATGCTTTCGTTGCGGCTTGGCTGCCAGGCAGCGAGGGCGAGGGTGTTGCGGACGTGTTGTTCCGGGCACCGGATGGCTCGGCGCCCTTCGATTTCACGGGTAGGTTGTCCTTCTCCTGGCCGCAAACCGCTATGCCGGTGCGTTTTGATGCGGCGGGCGTCGTGAGTGGCGCCTTGTACCCAAATGGGTATGGATTGGATTATACCGCGAAGTATGCGGCGAGCCCGGACACCGCCCTGTCGGAAGACCCCAAGATCCCGGCCCATTTTTTGGCGCCTAGCGGCAGCCTGTTTTTTGCCTCGCACCCGACGGCCCCCTGGTCACTATTCGTGGCCGACGGGGATGCCGAGGTGCATGTGACCACTCTGCACCAGGCGAGTCCGCATAGCGCGGTGAGCGCCACCCTGGGTCGGGAGGGGGCAGCTGTCTCCTGGGACGGAACTCAGAGCGGCATGTTGCGTGTGACGGGACGTGCCCTCGATATGGGGCCGTTGGCGGCGAAAGGAGATACCATCACGGTACGCTATCGTGTGGACCTGCCTCCCGCGGGGAGGGTGGCATTGGGAGTGAGGTGCACGTTGCCTTTGTGCGGCACTACCGGAGGGGCACTCCTGGACGTCACGCGGGCTTTCACCGAGGCCAAGGTTGGTGCATGGAACACTTTGGTGGTTCCGGTGGCTTGTCTCAAGGCTACGGGGGCGGATCTATCGTCCGTGGAAGTTCCCCTGGTGCTGGAGACATCGGGTAAATTCGGTGTAACCATAGCCCAGGCTCAGCTCGGACCCCTAGCACCGGGCGCGTCGGTGTCGTGCCCTGCGGTGGTGGGAGCGGCGGTGAAATGAAAAGTTAAATTCGAGGTTTAGCACTTCTCAATGACAACCGTTCCCCCGTCGGTGACGATCCAAGAAGTGGCTGACCTCGCGCAGGTTTCTCCCAAGACGGTGTCGAGGGTCATCAACAATGAGCCTCGAGTGCGGTCCGACACCCGCAAGCGCATCCTCGAAGCCATCGAGAAACTCAATTATCGACCCAACCTGAATGCGCGCGGGTTGGCGAGCAACCGCTCCTTCCTGATCGGCTTGTTTTGCAGCGGGCCTGGCGATTTCTTGAGCGTGTTCCAAGCGGGCGCCATCGAGCGCTGCCGCGAATCCAGTCTGCACTTGATGGTCGAGCCGTTAGGTTTGCACAGCCCGCTCATCGAAAAACAAATCGATACGTTGCTCGGGCAATTGCGACTGGAGGGCGTCATTCTTCTGCCTCCCTTGAGCGATCACACGCTCGTGCTCACCAAGTTGCAGGACGCCGGCATACCCGTGGTGCGCATCGCGCCCAAGAAGAATCTGAGTACGTCGCCCTCGGTGGGCATCGATGACTATGCAGCCGCGCGGCAACTCACCGCGCACTTGCTGAGTCTTGGACACCGCCGCATTGGATTCATGTTGGGACGGCCGGATCACGGTGCGACCGAGCAGCGTTACCTGGGGTTCATTGACGAGATGCGTGCTCATCAGGTGCCGGTGGATATGTCGCTGGTGCAAACCGGTAACTTTGAATTTGCCGACGGCCTGGTTTGCGCCGAGCGAATGTTGCGCTCGGCGACTCCGCCCACTGCCATCTTCGCGAGTAACGACGACATGGCGGCCGCAGCCATCTCCATGGCGCGAAAATTTGGGTTGAGCTTGCCGGGGCAATTGTCGGTCACGGGCTTCGATGACGCGCCGGTGGCCACCATGATCTGGCCGGAACTGACCACGATCAGACAACCGGTGGCCGAGATGGCGCGCATTGCGGCCGATTTGATTATCCGGCACGAACCGCGCCGCAATGATTGGCCGGAACGTATTCCACGACATTTGTTGGACTACGAATTCGTGGTTCGCAATTCGACGGCGCGACCCAGCCAAGCTCCTTGAATACAATGATTCGACGATGCGTCCTGGCGTGCCTGTTCGGTTTGATCGGAGCGCCGTGGCTCGCGGTGGGGCAGACAGCGCCGACCCAGAATCGCGGCCCTTACAACGACACCTTCTTGGAAGGTGGCATTGGGATTACTCGACCTCTCACTGGGGGATCTGAGTTTGCCGCCGGCGCGGCATGGTCCTTGAGCGGGTGGGTGCAGCCTGTTCGGCGCCAGGAAGGCACCGTCGTGATCGCGGCGATGGGCAAGGTGGCGAATGTCGACGTGGCGGAGGGCAAGGGCTCGCCGGCGTGGCGGGGCTTGTTTCTGGCGGATGGAGTGGTCGGAGCAGCGATTGCTCCCGGCGTGACTTTGCGAGGGAGCGTGCCTTTGCTCGCGGGAAACTGGTACGCGGTGGCGGCGACCTACGATGGACATCGGGCACGCCTGTACGTCGATGGCCTCGAAGTCGCCTCCGCGCAGGCGGTGACGGGTGCGGTGGAGCCTGTTCTCGAATTGGCGCCGGTTGAGAATCTGGGGGCCGGTGTTCGGCATTTTGGCGGCTCGTTGGCGTTGTTCACCTTGGCGCCGGGCGCGCGCGCTCCTCAGGCGGTGCAGTCCGAGGCGGCCGCTCGGCCAAACTTCGCGCTGCTGGTCTTCAATCCCATCGGGGTGGGTTGGCCGTGGCAGGAGCATTCCTGGCGGGGGTTGCAAGAACCCCAGGATCCTTGGACCTTACCTCATGGGGCTGCGGGGCCGAACGCGCCCGTGGCAAGCGTTGCGGCGGGGCGTGTTGGCACGGTCACGCCGGCGAATGCGGGCGGGAGTGCGGACGCGAATGCAGGCGCGAGTGCGGGCGTTGGGTCAGGCGACAGCGACACCGTGCCCATGACGGATTGGCATCTTGCCGCTGCGCCGGGGATCGAGGCCAGCGGTGAGCACATTTCTCAGGCCTCCTATGTCGAGCATGATTGGTATGCGGCCGTGGTGCCCGGTACGGTGTTGACCACCTTGATTGCGCGCGGGGTGTATCCGGACCCCGACTACGGCCTCAATAACATGGCGATTCCGGAGAGCCTCAGCCGTCAGGACTACTGGTATCGCAGTGTGTTCGCGACGCCGGCGTCGGCGCGGGCTGGACGTCATTTGACGTTGGAATTCAAGGGGATCAATTACGCTGCGGAGGTTTGGCTGAACGGTCGGCGCCTAGGGGCTATTCACGGCGCCTTCACGCGCGGGCGCTTCGACGTGACGGGAATGCTCAATTCCGGCGGGCCCAATGTCATTGCGGTGAGAGTCTCGCCGCCGCCGCACCCGGGCATTCCTCACGAACAATCCGTGAGCGCGGGTCCCGGCAATAACGGCGGGGCCATGGCCATTGATGGTCCGACCTTCATTGCCACCGAGGGTTGGGATTGGATTCCCGGCATCCGGGATCGCAATACCGGCCTCTGGCAGGGAGTGGACTTGTTGCAGACGGGCGATCTGCAGCTGCGCGATGCGCATGTCATCACCCATCTGCCCTTGCCGCGCACGGATACGGCGGATATTTCCATTGTTGTTCCGGTGGAGAATCACAGCACCACGTCGGTCGAGGGAGTCGTGTCGGCGGCGTTCGAGGGCGTGTCTGTCGCGAAGAAAATGACCTTTGCTCCAGGCATTACCGAGGTGAAGCTCGAGCCCCGTGAATTCCCGCAGCTGCATCTGTCGTCGCCGCGCCTGTGGTGGCCCAATGGCTACGGTGCCGCCAATCTATACGCCCTGCATCTCGAGGTGAGTGCACAGCAGACGGTGTCGGATACGGCCTCGCTGCGCTTTGGCATTCGCGAACTCACCTACGAGTTATCCTTGTTCGATCACGACGGCAGGCTGCGGCGCGTCGACGTGGATCCCACGCTGGGTAGCCTGCGCGGTGAGCGCCTCATCGACGTGCGCCACGAAGCCATTAAGCGCACGCCGGCGGGTTGGGCGGAGAGTCTCACGCTTGCCGGCGAAACCTCGCCGGCGGTGCGGCCGGGCGAGCATGCATCCTTGAGTCCCTATCTCGCGATTCGCGTGAATGGCGTCGCCATTGCGGCGCGCGGTGGCAGCTGGGGTATGGACGACTCGCGCAAGAGGGTTTCTCGCGAGCACCTGGAACCGTATTTTCAGCTGCATCGGGATGCGCATCTCAACATTATTCGCAATTGGTTGGGGCAGGATACCGAGGAGGTGTTCTACGACCTGGCCGACGAGTATGGCTTATTGATCCTCAATGATTTCTGGGTGTCCACTCAGGACTTCCAAATGGAGCCGGAAGATCCCGCGCTGTTTCTGGCGAACGCGCGCGATGTGATTAGCCGCTACCGAAACCATCCCTCCATCGCTGTCTGGTTTGGCCGCAACGAGGGGGTGCCGCAGCCCATTATCAACGAGGGATTGGCCGATCTGGTCGCGACTCTCGACGGCACCCGCTACTACACCGGCAGTTCGAACTCGGTCAATTTGCAAGGCAGTGGTCCCTACAATTACCGCCCGCCTGAACAATACTTCACCGAGTTGGCGCGCGGCTTTTCGGTGGAGGTGGGTACTCCCTCACTGTCGACTCTGGAGTCGCTGCAGGCATCCATACCGGCGGCGGATTGGTGGCCGTTGAACGACACTTACGCCTATCACGATTGGCATTTTGGCGGTAACGGTGATGTGGCCACGTTCATGGCGGCGCTGGCGGAACAATATGGAGAAGGCACCGGCATCGAGGACTTCGAGCGCAAGGCGCAGCTAATGAATTACGTCTCGTACCGCGCCATATTCGAAGGTTTTCAAGCGCATTTGTGGACTCAGAACAGCGGTCGGCTCTTGTGGATGACGCATCCCTCTTGGCCCAGTAATACCTGGCAGATCTACAGTTCCGATTACGATACCGGCGCTGCGTACTACGCGGTGAAGAAGGCCTGTGAGCCGGTGCACGTGCAAATGAACCTCCCGGGATACGAGCTCGAGGTGGTGAATACCACCCGTGATGACCAACGGCATCTTCAGGTCCATAGCCGCGTGGTGACGCTGGACAATCGTGTGCTGGCCGAGCGCACGGAGGCCGTGGATGTGGCGGCGGATACGGTACGGACGCTGGCGCCGCCGGCGCAACTCGCGCTCGCCATCGCTCGCGAGGGGTTGGTGCTCGTGAAGCTGACGCTCACCGATCCCAATGGCCACGTGTTATCCGACAATGTGTACTGGCAGGGCGGTAGCGAGGCCGACCAGCGTAAGCTCACGGCGCTCGCCGCCCAGTCCGTGGAAATCCGAGCGACACGCCATGAAGAAGCCGGGGGCGGTGTGGTGACGCTGCGGCTCAAGAACTCGGGTCGAGCGCCGGCGCTCAATGCCAAGGTCACGGTGCTGGACGAGGCAGGCAAGCGAGTGCTGCCCGTGTACTACAGCGACAATTACGTAACCCTATTGCCGGGCGAGACGCGTCAGGTCGACATTCGATGCCCCGCTCAATCCGGCCACTGTGCCCGCGTGGCACTGCGCGGCTGGAACGTCGTTCCGGTAGAGGCGGCAGTTCCCTGAGGCCGCGATCTCGATGTGCCGAATTGATTTGCAGCCTACGGTGAGCCAAGCGGCGCATACTTGAAGCCGCTGGACAATATTCATGTGGGAGAACCATCGTGTCTGAAACCTATCAGCGCATCGTGCTCGTCTCGCGACCCAACGGTCCGGTGACTGCCGACAACTTTCGCCTCGAGGAAGCCGCCATGGCGCCGCTGGCCGACGGCGAGGTGCGCGTGCGCAATCACTTCCTGTCGTTGGATCCGTATATGCGCGGCCGCATGAGCGATGCGAAGTCCTATGCGACGCCGCAGAAATTGAACGAGACCATGGGCGGCGGTACCGTGGGTGAGGTCGTCGAATCGCGGCATAGCCGATTCGCCGTGGGCGACACCGTGCGAGGCATGCTGGGTTGGGCCGAATACGGCGTGAGTGCCGCGGGCGGTCTCGAGAAGGTAGATAAGAGCGTGCCCCTGTCTGCCTATCTAGGGGTGCTGGGAATGACGGGCATGACTGCCTGGTACGGGGTGAACAAAATTCTCGAACCCAAGGCGGGCGAGACGCTGGTGGTGAGCGCCGCCAGCGGAGCCGTGGGCAGTGTGGTGGGCCAACTCGGCCGACTCGCCGGTCTGCATGTGGTTGGGCTTGCCGGAGGCCCCGAGAAATGCCGTTACGTCACCGAGGAACTCGGTTTCGATGCCTGTATCGACTACAAGACCGCCGAGGATGCCAAGGGATTGGCGAAGCTCATCGCCGCGGCCGCGCCGCGTGGGGTGGACAGCCACTTCGAAAATGTCGGGGGTGATGCGCTGAACGCCGTCATGAGTCTGTTGAATCCCTTTGCGAGAGTGGCTATCTGTGGACTCATAGTCGATTACAGCCTGGTGCACGGCGAAACGCCGAAGAGCGCCATTCTCAATCCTCGTGTCTTTCTCACGGCGCGGTTCAAAATGCAGGGCTTCATCGTGTCGGATCACATGGAACTCTGGCCGCAGGGGCTTGGAGAACTCGCGGGTCATTTGCGCGAGGGCAAAATCAAATACCGGGAAAGCATCGTCGATGGATTGGCTGCGGCGCCGCGGGCCTTCATGGGACTGCTCAAAGGCGAGAATTTCGGTAAGCAATTGGTGCGGCTCATTTGACTCGCTGATGACGCTATCGGTGCACGACAAACGTGCTTGGCTGAAGGAAAGTGCACCGGGCTGGTGCGCTTCCTGAGTCCATTTATTCGCTGCGCCGTATTCGCTGCGGCGTATGCCCTCGCGGTAACCCGCGCCGCAAGATAGCTGTTGCACCCCACGGGGTTTCCGTTAAGTATTCGACCCCATGCGACACATTATTTTTGCGGCCGCGCTCGCGGTGCCGACATTGGCGGCGGCCGGTACGCCGGTGAACGTGGGAGTAGTCACTTGGATTGGTTACGGCCCCATTTATTGCGCCGCCGCCAATGGTTATTACAAAAAGTATGGCCTGGACGTTAAGTTGGTTAACTTCAGCGACAACTCCGTCATGGCGGGAGCGGTGCAAAGCGGCGAGTTGGATGCCACCACGATGACCTACGATCAGGTGATTGCCTCGAATGCCCGAGGCTGGAAACTCAAAGTCGTCATGCCGGTGGATTATTCGGTGGGCGGCGACGCCATTCTCGCCGGCGCGAAAGTTCAAAGCGTCAAGGATCTGAGAGGTCGCAAGGTGGCGTTCATGGCGGCCTCCCCGTCGGATTTCTTATTAGGGTATGCCTTGGCGAAGGATGGCATGTCGGAACGCGATGTGCAGCCGGTCAACACCACCCCCGAGGGTGTGGTGGGCATCATGGCGGGCGGTTCGGCCGATGTGGGAGTGACCTACGAGCCCAATGTCTCGGTGCTGGTCAAATCCGGCGGCGGCAAACGCTTTCACGTGCTCATGTCCTCGCGCGAGGCGCGCGGCATGATTACCGATGTGTTGGTGCTGAAGGAAAGCGTCATCACAAAGAACCCCAAGCTGGTGGATGGTCTGATTCGCGGCACCATGGACGGTCTGGCTTTCATGAAATCCGATCCTGCCAAGGCGGTTGCCATTATTGCGAAGACCCTGGAAATAACTCCCGCCGAAGCGGCGGAGCAGTTGCCCAACATCGAAAACCCGGCGCTGCCCAATCTCGGCGATGTATTCAAGAAGACGCCTGAGCTGCCCTCTTTCTACGCCAGTGGTAAGGTCATCGGCGACATTCTCAAGCGCGAGGGACAAATCGACACCTCTCCTCCGACTGAGATCACCTACGACGCCAGTTTCGTGAGCGCCGTGCAAGCCAATCCCGGAGGTTAACCGTGAGCCGACCCGCACCCCGAACCGGCCGAGAGTGGCCGAACCTTCTGGTAATGGCCTATACCGTGCTCGGATGGCCGGTGGGCATTTGGATGCTGACCCTCGCTTCAGGATGGATGAATGCCGTGGGAGTGTTGCTGGTCGCGCATACGCTGATTTATTCGGCCTACTTGATTCACGACTGCGCTCATCACGCCATTTTTCCCACCCGCTCGGGCAATGACCGGTTGGGCGTGGTCATGAGTTGGATCAACGGCGCTTGTCTAGCAAATTATTCGCGCCTCAAGATGAAACACCTGCGGCATCATTCGGATCGCCTGGATGTGGTGACCTTCGATTATCGGGCGGCGCTGCGTGGTTTGCCGACTTGGGCCCGGCGGGTCGTGCTGGCGCTGGAGTGGGCTTACATCCCGGCGGTGGAATTGGTGATGCGCGGCATGATCGTGGCGGCGCCATTTTCTTTCGGCACCGTCGCCGAGCGAGTGCGGGTCGTGGCGCTGCTCGCGCTGCGCGTGGCTTTCTTCGCGGCGCTGGCGGTGATTTCGCTGAAGGCGGTGTTTTTATACGCGTTGGCCTACGTCCTGTTCATGACGGTGCTGCGCTTCATGGACGCGTTTCAACACACCTATGAAGTGTTTGCCTCGCCCTCGTTGGCGGCGGCCGCGCCGGATCCGCGCCGCGACCTGCGCTACGAGTACGAGAACACCTACTCGAATCTGGTCGCCGAGCGCTGGGGATGGTTGAACCTGCTGGTGCTGAATTTTCCCTACCACAATGCGCACCATGTACGCCCAAGCGTGCCTTGGTTCCGCCTGCCGACCTTGCATCGCTCGCTGTACGGCGAGGGAGATCCGCAGGTGATTACCTGCCGCCAATTGGTGTCGAGCTATCATCGTCATCGTGTGGCGCGGGTGCTCGCGGAAGACTATGGCACCGTGTCCGCCACCGGTGATCGTGCGGGCAGTTTTCTGGGCGCCGTGGGCGTGTCCTTTCTCACCGCGGTCTGAAACCTGTGGCGGTCACACCGGGGATGGCGTTGCTGGTGATCGACATGCAGCGCGACTTCCTCGATCCCTTGGGGTATGTGGCGCAGAGCGGCGTGGACGTCAGCATTCTGCGACGAACCATAGACCCGGTGCAGCGCCTGCTCGTGGCGGCGCGCGCCGCCAAGATTCCGGTGTTCCACACGCGCGAAGGGCATCGTCCGGACTTGTCCGATCTCACGGAGTTCAAGCGGCAACGCGCGGCAGGCTCCGGCGCGGCCATTGGCAGTGTGGGTCCGCTGGGGCGCTTGTTGGTCAGGGGTGAGAAAGGCCATGCCATCATCGAGGAGGTGGCACCGCTGCCGGGCGAAGCCGTCGTGGATAAACCGGGCTTCGGCGCATTTTTCGCGACGGATCTGGAATTGATGCTGCGCGCGGCGGGTATATCCGCGTTGACCATTGCCGGCGTCACCACGGACATATGCGTGCATTCGACGTTACGTGAGGCTATCGACCGCGGCTTCGATTGCACCACCGTAGAGGATGCCTGTGCCGCGGGCGAGCCGAGCGTTCATGATGCCATGATCCGTTGCATTGCCGGTGAAGGCGGCATCCTCGGCCGCGTTCTCGATAGCCATTCCGTCGTGGCTGCCTGGTCCGCGTGAAACACTCGTTGTGGGTGGTTCGCGGGCCGCTCAGCCGGCGCCTGTATCTGCTGATCGCTACGCTCAGCTTTTGCTTGTGGATCGCGGTGTGGTGGGCCGTCACGGCCCTCGAACTGGTCGATCCGTTGTTTCTGCCTGGGCCGGGGGCGGTGCTGCGGCGTTCGTTGGGATGGCTCATGGATGGCAGCTTGTTATCCGATGCCGGCATCAGCGTTTTCCGCGTCACGGCGGGTTTTCTGTTGTCGGCGGTCATGGCTCTGCCGCTGGGATTGGTCATAGGCGCCTACCGGCCCGTGCGCGCTTTTTTCGAACCCTTGCTGGAATTCGCGCGATACCTTCCCGCGGTGGCTTTCGTACCGGTGGTGCTCTTGTGGGTGGGCATCGGTGAGTCGTCGAAGATTATGGTGATTTGGATCGGTACATTCTTCCAAATGGTGATCATGCTGTCAGAGGATGTGACGAGAGTGCCGCTGCCGCAAATCGAGGCCGCACGCACCCTGGGCGCCGGGGGCGGTGAGATCGTCGCTCGGGTACTTCTTCGGTCGTCCATGCCGGCTATGTTCGACACGCTGCGCATCACGTTGGGGTGGGCGTGGACCTATCTCGTGGTGGCGGAGTTGGTCGCGGCCAACAGCGGACTGGGTTATGCGATTTTAAAGGCACAGCGCTTTCTGCAGACCGACCGGATATTCGTCGGCATCATTGTCATCGGCTTGATAGGTCTGGGCACCGATCAGCTGCTGCGCTTCATTCATCGACGGATTTTTCCGTGGGCGGGGGCGAGGTCGTGAGCGAGAAATTAGCTGCGCGGGCCTTGGGCAAGCGCTTCGACGCAGGGGGTAGGACCGTCGAGGCGCTAGCGGACGTTTCCTTCGACGTGGCAGCGGGGGAATTCGTGGCTATCGTGGGAGCGTCGGGTTGCGGCAAGTCGACCCTGCTCCGGATTATTGCGGGCTTAGAAAGTGCGACCACGGGAGAGGTGCTGGTCGATGGCCGCGGCGTCGTGGGTCCGGACCGCGATCGGGCCATGGTATTCCAAGACTACAGCCTGTATCCCTGGCTCACCGTTCTGGACAATATTCGCTTTAGTTTGAATCTGCGGGTGAACCGTAGCGCGAAGTCCGGCGGCGCGCCGGGCGTCGCGGTTCCGAGCATTGCTGGTTCGGGCGTCGCCGGGCAGGGTGGCGAAGAGCGCGCCCTTTTGCTGCTGGAACTGATGGGCTTGGAGAAGGTGCGCAATGCTCACCCGCACCAGTTATCGGGAGGCATGCGACAACGGGTGGCGATTGCCCGAGCGTTGTTGGCCAAGCCGCAGTTACTCTTGATGGATGAACCTTTCGGAGCGTTGGATGCGCAGACCCGCGAAGTCATGCACGATTTGATTCTGCATATCCTCGCTCTAGAACAACGCACCATTCTTTTCGTGACGCATGACGTGGAGGAGGCGGTGTACCTCGCTGACCGAGTCATTGTATTGGCGCCCGGTCCTGGGCATGTGGACTCGATTTGGCGTATTACTTTGCCGCCGGCGCTGGAGCGCACTCAGGATCTCAAATTGTCTCCGCAGTTTCTCGCCATCGAGTCGGACATACTCGGCAGAATACGAGCGACCTCCGGACTACAAAGCGATCTCGAGGCGCTGCGCCGGCTTACGGCGAGAGAAATGATTTTATGATGCGACCTTTATGCCTCGTATCGATCCTCTTGTGCGTCATCTCACACGCGCATGCGGCTCCACAGCGGGACTACTCCGAGTTTCGAGATATCTTCAAGGAGCTGATCGAGACCAATACCACGCATTCCGCGGGAAGCTGTACGGAAGCCGCGCATAAAATGGGCGAGCGGCTGAAGGCTGCCGGCTACCTAGACCAAGACTTGCACTACTTCGGCGTGCCTGAACATCCGAAAGATGGCGGTCTGGTTGCGATCCTCCCGGGGACCGATCATCGCAAGGCGATATTGTTGCTCGCGCACCTCGATGTGGTCGAGGCGCGCCGTGAGGATTGGACTCGCGATCCTTTCACTCTGTTCGAGGAAGGCGGGTACTTCTATGGACGGGGCACCTTCGACGACAAGAGCATGGCCGCGGTTTGGGTGGACACCCTGATACGGTTCAAGCGCGAGGGATTTCATCCCAAGCGCACCGTCAAAATGGCGCTCACCTGCGGTGAGGAAACGAGTACGGAGGGATTCGAGGGCGCCGAATATCTTGCGACAAAAGAGCCGAAGCTCATCGAGGCCGATTTTGCGCTCAATGAGTTTGCTTGGGGCGTACTCGACGCACAGGGCAAGCGGGTAGCCATGGAGGTGCAAATCGGCGAAAAAACCTCGCTGAACTACGAACTCGAAGTCACGAATCCGGGTGGTCATAGTTCGCGCCCAGTCAAGAGCAACGCCATTTACACGCTGGCGGCCGCCCTGGAACGCTTGAGCGACTTCAGCTTCCCGGTGGATCTCAATGACACGACCCGCCTATATCTGACGCGCATGGCCGATATCGTGGGCGGCGACCGGGGTAGGGACATGCGGACGCTCGTCGCTGACTCGAAGGATGCGCCGGCGGCGGCTCGCCTGTCGGAGGACTCGCGGCTGAACTCCCTTTTACACACCACCTGCGTCGCAACGATGTTAACGGCGGGTCATGCCACCAATGCCCTCCCGCAGCGCGCACGCGCCAACGTCAACTGCCGCCTCTTGCCGGGGGACACGGCCGACAACGTGAGAGATACATTGCAACGGGTCGTGAGCGATCCAAGCGTTCACGTCAGGGTGATAGAGCCGCTGGATCCTGTCGTAGCCGCGCCGCCGCTGCGCAAGGACGTCATGCAACCCATCGAAGAGGTGACGCGGCAGTTCTATCCCGGTATTCCCGTGGTACCGGTGATGCAGGCGGCGGCTACCGATGCCGCCTACATCGCTGTCGCGGGTATACCGAGTTATGGTGTGAGCGGAATGTTCCTGGATCCCGATCAGAGCAACGTGCATGGCCTCAATGAACGGATACGTGTGCAGTCGCTCTATGACGGGCGCGACTTTCTCTATGCCCTGGTCAGGCGGTACGTGAACTAACTCGCCCGGTCGAGGCGACACAAACTGCTGAGTGGACGACGTATGACCAAAAAACGCCGCGGCCGGAATCGGACGGCGTATACGTTCGCCGTCGTGTTCTGCACCCGCACCCCGCTTCCTTGCTTTATCTTTAGCCGCCAACTTTAGCCGCAGCCGCCAACTTAACCTCGATATGCTCAAGCTAGGCGCATCTCCTGTTACATTCGGGAACGAACGGAATAGGGGAATTGGCATGCTTACAGTGGCCGAGGCGGCGCGCGGCATCGCGGTGTTCAAACTCGACAATCCTCCGGTGAATAGCTTCGGGTTGGCACTGCGACAGGCCCTGCTCGAGGCGCTGGAGAGGGCGGAGGTGGACCCCGGTATTCGAGCCGTCGTTCTGGTGGGCTCCGGCAAGGGCTTTTCGGGCGGCGCCGATATTCGCGAATTCGGTACGCCCAAGGCCGTGGCCTCGCCGAATCTTGGTACGGTCATTCGCGCCATCGAGATGCATAGCAAGCCCATCGTCGCCGCTATCAGCGGAGTATGCATGGGCGGCGGCCTCGAAGTGGCGCTGGCCTGCCACTACCGAGTCGGGGTGCCGGGTGCGCAGATCGCGTTGCCTGAAGTGAAGCTGGGATTGCTGCCGGGCGCGGGCGGCACGCAGCGTCTGCCGCGTCTGCTGGGTGCCGAGACGGCGCTGAACATGATCGTGTCCGGTGCCACCGTTGCGTCCGAGAAGCTACGCCAGACTCCGTTGTTCGATGCCTTTGCCGACTCCGATGTCGCGGCGGCGGCCGTGGACTTCGCCGGCAAATTGCTTGCGGAAGGAGGTGGACCCAAGCGCGTGCGCGATTTGACCATCGATATGCCCGCGGCTGAAGCTTACTTTCAATTCGCGCGAAATAGCGTGAAGGCCGCGGCCGGCGGCGGCGCCCGTCGCTATCCGGCACCACTGGCCTGCGTCGAGGCAGTGGCCGCAGCCGTGCAAAAGCCCTTCGATGCGGGGTTGAAGCTCGAGCGCGAATTGTTCGCTGGGCTGATGATGTCCCCCGAATCGGCGGCGCTGCGCCATATTTTCAAGGCCGAACGCGGCGCTTCGCACATTCCCGATATTGGCGACGCCACGCCAATACGGCCCGTGCGCAAGGTGGGCGTCATCGGCGCGGGCACCATGGGCGGCGGCATCACCATGGCGCTCATCAACGCTGAGTTGCCGGTGGTGTTGCTGGAAACGAGTCAGGCGGCTCTCGACAAAGGCCTAGCTACCATTCGTCGAAATTACCAAGGCGCACTACGCAAGGGGACGCTCACGGAGGCCGCCTTCGAAAAACGCTTGTCGTTGATCAAACCGACCTTGGACTATGCCGATCTGGCCGACGTTGATTTGGTGATTGAGGCCGTGTTCGAGAGTATCGAGGTGAAGCAAAAGGTCTTTGAACGTCTGGATCAAGTCATCAAACAGGGCGCGATTCTCGCCTCCAATACCTCTGCCCTGGACCTCAATGTAATTGCCGGATTTACGAAGCGGCCGCAGGAGGTGATCGGACTGCATTTTTTCAGTCCCGCCAACATCATGCGGCTGCTCGAGGTGGTGCGGGGTGCCAAGACTGCGAAGGACGTACTTGCTACCGCCATGCAGCTCGCCAAGAAACTGGGCAAGGTCGCTGTGGTCGCCGGCGTTTGCGATGGTTTCATCGGCAATCGCATGGTGGCGCGATACGGATTCGCGGCCCACGATATGGTCATGGCGGGCGCGTCGCCACAACAGGTCGATGCCGCTCTGCAGGATTTCGGCTTGGCCATGGGTCCGTTTCGCATGAGCGATCTGGCGGGGCTCGACATCGGTTACGCGTCGCGGCAGCGGCGAGCTGCGGCATCTCCGGACCACGACTACAGTAATTTCGGCGATGAGCTGTGCGAAGTGGGGAGGCTAGGCCAAAAGACCGGCGCCGGGTGGTACCGCTACGAGCCTGGCTCGCGAGATCCCATTGTCGACCCTCTGATCACCGACCTGCTCGATAAATATCGCGCCAAGAAGGGTGTCACGCCGCGTAAGGTGAGCAACGAGGAAATCGTGGAGCGGTGCATGTATGCCCTGGTGAACGAAGGCGCGCGCATTCTCGAGGATGGGATCGCGCAGCGCAGTGCGGACATCGACGTGGTGTATCTGAATGGTTATGGCTATCCCGCGTTCCGCGGGGGCCCTATGTTCTACGCCGACCAGGTCGGATTGACAGAAGTGGTGCGCGTGCTCAGGCGCATAGCCGCCTCGCCGGGGGTCGACAAGACCTTTTGGACGCCGGCGCCGCTGCTCGTGCGCTTGGCGCAGTCGGGCTCCTCATTCAGCGAATACACAGGAGCAGCCTCGTGACAGAAGCCGTCATTGTCTCTACGGCCCGTACCGGACTTGGCAAGAGCTGGAAGGGCGCGTTCAACATGACCTACGGCGCGACTCTGGGAGCGCATGCGGTGGAGCATGCCGTGGCCCGCGCCGGCGTGGACCCCGCCGAGGTCGAAGATGTCATCATGGGGTCGACCTTCGGCGAGGGTACGACGGGAGGTAATATCGCGCGCGCGATCGCGCTGCGCGCAGGACTTCCGGTGAGCACGGCGGGGTTGAGCATAAATCGCTTCTGTAGCTCCGGCCTGCAATCCATTGCGCTGGCTGCGCAACGCGTCATGACCGATGAAGTATCGGTGATCGTGGCCGGGGGCGTGGAGAGCATTTCCTGTGTGCAGAACGAAGCCAACACGCATATGCGCCGAGACCCTTGGCTGGATGAACACAAGCCGACGCTGTACTGGAACATGCTGCAGACCGCGGAGCTGGTGGCGTCGCGCTACCACATCTCCAAGGAAGCCCAAGACGAGTATGGGGTTCGCAGTCAGCTGCGTGCGGCGGCGGCCAAGGCGGCCGGAAAATTCGACCACGAGATCGTGCCCATGACCACCACCATGGGTGTGGTGGACAAGACCACCGGCGCCATGACGACTCGCGAACACACCATCACCGCGGATGAGGGCATCCGCGCCGACACGACGTTGGAGGCGGTATCCAAAATACGCCCGGCGACACCGGGTGGGGTCATCACCGCGGGGAACGCCAGTCAATTTTCCGATGGGAGCAGCGCGTGCGTGGTCATGAGTGCCAAGCTGGCCGCGCAGCGCGGCCTGCGGCCGCTGGGCACTTTTCGCGGTTTCGCGGTGGCGGGCTGCGAGCCGGAGGAAATGGGCATTGGCCCGATTTATGCCGTGCCGCGATTGCTGGAGCGAACCGGCTATAAGGTCAGCGACATCGATTTGTGGGAGTTGAATGAAGCTTTCGCCTGCCAGGTGCTGTACTGCAGGGATACGTTGGGCATTCCCGATGAGCGGTTGAATGTGAACGGCGGGGCCATCGCCGTGGGGCATCCTTATGGCGTAAGCGGCGCCCGCCTCACCGGCCACGCGCTCATCGAGGGACGGCGCCGCGGCGCGAAATTGGTGGTGGTGACCATGTGCATCGGCGGTGGTCAAGGCGCCGCCGGGTTGTTCGAGGTGACCTGATGGGCGTACGCGATCTCTTCGAACTCAAGGGCAAGGTCGCTCTGGTCACCGGCGGCTCTCGCGGCCTCGGCCTACAAATCGCCAAGGGGCTCGCCGACATGGGTGCGAAGATTGCCATCAGCGCGCGTAAGCCCGCCGAACTGGAGGAAGCCAAGGCGCAGCTCGCCGCGTTGGGAGTTAATGCTCTGACGGTGAAGAACGACCTGTCCAAGCCTGAACAGATTCCGGAACTTGTCGAGGCCGTGGTGGGTCACTATGGTGACATCGACATCTTGGTGAACAACGCCGGCGCCAGCTGGGGCGCCTCCGCTGAAACACATCCGCTGGAGGCCTGGAACAAAGTCATGACGTTGAATGCCACCAGCGTTTTCGCACTCAGTCAGGCGGTGGCCAATCGCTGTTTCATACCGCGGCGCTCTGGCAACATTATCATCGTCGCCTCCGCCGCGGCTCTGCGGGTCGGGCCGCAAATGAAGGCGGCGGCGTACTACTCATCCAAAGCGGCGGCTCTGCACTTGGCGCGCGCGCTGGCCGTTGAATGGGGGCCCCTTGGCATTCGAGTCAACGCCATTTGTCCGGGATTCTTTCCCTCCAAAATGGCGAGCGATCTGCTCGAAACCATTGAAGCGTCGGTGATCGAGCGCACGCCTTTGGGTCGTCTCGGTGGCGATACCGATTTGCAGGGCGCGGCGGTGTACCTGGCGTCGGAGGCTTCGCGGCATGTGACGGGGCAATACATTGCCGTCGATGGCGGCGCGACCGCTCTATGAGCTCAGGCGCCGCCAGCACCTCCGGCGCTGCCACTATCTCCGGCGCTGCGATGATCGACATCCCGCGACTCGAAGAGTGGATGGGCGCGCACGTCGAGGGCTTTGCCGGTCCCATCACGGTTGAGCAATTCGCGGGCGGCCAATCGAATCCCACCTTCTTGTTGGAGTCCGCTGATCGTCGCTATGTCCTCAGGCGTAAGCCACAGGGCAAGCTGTTGCCGTCGGCGCATGCGGTGGATCGCGAATATCGAGTCATCATGGCGCTTAGAGGTACCGAGGTGCCCGTGGCTCGCGGCTTCGGGCTGTGCACCGATCCCTCGGTACTCGGCGCGGATTTCTATGTCATGGACTATGTGGAGGGGCGCATTTTTTGGACTGCCGCATTGCCTGAGGAGCCCGCCGAGAACCGCCGCGCCATTTATTTTGAGATGACGCGCGTGCTCGCGGCCCTGCATGCCGTGGATACCACGGCCGTGGGCTTGAGCGACTACGGCAAGCCGACTCAGTACGTGGCGCGCCAAGTATCGCGTTGGACTCAGCAATATCGCGCCTCTGCCACCGACAGCATCGAGGCCATGGAGCGGCTCATCGAATGGCTGCCGCTGAACGTGCCCGGCGACGATGAGACCTCGCTAGTGCACGGCGACTACCGCTTGGACAACACCATTTTCCATCCCTCCGAGCCACGCATCCTGGCAGTGCTCGACTGGGAGCTGTCCACTCTGGGTCATCCCCTGGTGGACCTGGCGTATTTCTGCATGCGTTATCGTCTGACGGCCGGCGAGTTCGGCGGTCTCGCCGGCGTCGATGTGGCGGCGCTAATGATTCCCACCGAGGAGGAGTGCGTGGCGGATTATTGCCGCCGACGCGGGCGCGCGCCGGTGGCGTCGCGCGAGTGGTCGTACTATCTCGCCTTCTGCATGTTCCGCCTGGCTGCCATCTTGCAAGGAGTGTTGGCAAGGGCCATTCAGGGCAACGCTTCCAGCGCCACGGCATTGGAGGCAGGACGGCGGGCGCGGCCTCTGGCGGAGCGGGCATGGCGGCTGGTGCAAGAAGCGTTCGACGGCTAGCCCAACAGCGGCTAACCATTGCAGTAACACTACTCGAAGGACTCGCATGGATTTTTCCTACAGTGACAAAGTTCGTGACCTGCAGCAGCGGGTGAACGCTTTCATGGACGAGTTGGTATACCCGGCGGAGGCGCGCTTCCATGAGGAAATCGAGCATAACCGCCGCGACGGCAATCCATGGCAGGTGAGTCAAGTCATGGAGGAGCTCAAGCGCCACGCGCGGGCCGCCGGACTGTGGAATCTCTTTCTGCCCGAGTCAGAGCTCGGCGCAGGTCTTTCCAATCTCGAGTACGCGCCGCTATGCGAAATCATGGGGCGCTCGCATATTGCCCCGGAGGCGTTCAACTGCTCGGCCCCGGATACGGGCAACATGGAAGTGCTTGCGCGGTACGGCACCGAGGCGCAGCGCCAGCGTTGGCTGGTGCCGCTGCTCGAGGGCCGCATTCGCTCGGCCTTCGCCATGACGGAGCCGGATGTGGCCTCGAGCGATGCCACGAACGTTCAATCATCGATCGTGCAAGACGGCAGCGATTACGTGATCAACGGCCGCAAGTGGTGGACCTCGGGAGCCGGCGATCCACGCTGTGAAATTCTGATATTCATGGGTAAGACCAACCCGGAAGCGAGTCGCCACAGCCAGCAGTCCATGATTCTCGTGCCCATGAATACGCCAGGCGTGAAGCGCCTGCGCCTGCTCACCGTGCTCGGGTATGACCACGCGCCGCATGGGCATGGCGAACTGGAATTCCACAATGTGCGCGTGCCCGTGGAGAATATTCTGCTAGGGGAGGGGCGCGGCTTCGAAATCGCGCAAGGACGACTCGGCCCGGGGCGTATACATCATTGCATGCGCCTCATCGGGGTTGCGGAAAGGGCGCTGGAGCTCCTATGCCGCCGCGCGCAGTCGCGGGTGGCTTTCGGCAAACCGTTGTCGGAACAAGGGGTGACCCTGGAGCGCATTGCCGAGTCGCGCATCATGATCGACCAAGCGCGTTGGCTGGTGCTGAATGCGGCGTACATGATGGATACCGCGGGCAATCGTGCCGCCAAGCAAGAAATCGCCATGATCAAGGTGGCAGCGCCCACCATGGCCTGCAAAGTCATCGATTGGGCCATGCAGATGCACGGCGGGGCGGGAGTGAGCGACGACTTTCCGCTGGCGGCCGCCTATGCGGCGGCGCGCACGATTCGTTTCGCGGATGGCCCCGATGAGGTGCATCGCGAGCAAATCGGCAAGCTAGAGCTGGCGCGTTATCGGCCGCGAGCGGCGGCGGAAAAAAATTAAGCCGGGGAGCCCTCATGTCGCAGCGACATTTCAAATTTTGGCCGCCGCATGCCATGCATTCCCTTGGGGCGCCGGTCACCAATATCTACTACAACGCCGAAGTGTCGGCGCGCCGTTACACGCATAAGCCCTTTCTGGTGTTTTACGACACGGCCGTGACTTTCGGCGAATTCGCCGACGAAACCGAGCGAGTGGCGGGCTTTCTCCAAGGGCAGTGCGGCGTGCGCAAGGGCGATCGTGTGCTGCTATTCATGCAGAACAGTCCGCAATTCGTGATCGCCTACTACGGAATCTTACGCGCCAACGCAGTTGTCGTGCCCATTAATCCCATGTGCCAGACGCAGGAACTAATACGGTATGCCGAGGATTCGGGCTCCGAAACCGCCATTGTGTCTCAGGAGCTTTACTCACGTGCCCAGCCCCTGCTGGACAGCAGGCACCTCGGCGCGGTGATCGTGGCCGCGTACTCTGACTATCTGAAGCAGCCCACCACGCTCTCGGTGCCGGAATTCATTTCCGCGACCCGCATGAACATCACGGGCCACGGCGTCACGTTGTGGAAGGATGTGTTGACCAGCGGGTTGGCGCCCGGCCCGCTGACCGCCGGGCCAGACGACTTATGCGCCATGCCGTATACCTCCGGCACCACGGGTTTGCCCAAGGGGTGCATGCACTCTCATCGCAGCACCATGCACACACTGGTGGCCAATATGCGCTGGTTTGCTTTGGAGTCCGAGGCGACGCTGCTGGCCGTGGCACCGTTCTTTCACGTCACCGGCATGCAGGGCGGCATGAATGGGCCCTTGTACAACGGCAATACCGTGGTGCTGCTGCCGCGCTGGGATCGGGAGGTGGCTGCTCAATGTGTGGAACGCTACAAAGTGATTGGCTGGACGGCAGTTCCCACCATGATCCAGGATTTCTTCATGAATCCGAATATCGGCCGCTACAATTTATCGTCGATACGGCGGCTGAGCGGCGGAGGCGCCGCCATGCCGGCGGCTGTGGCTCAGCGGCTCGAGGACATCGGCATTACTTATTTTGAGGGCTATGGTCTGACGGAGACCATGGCCGCCACGCATATAAACCCGCCGCAGCGCGCGAAGAAGCAGTGCCTGGGCATTCCTCTGTACGACGTCGACTCGCGGGTGATCGATCCCGTGACCTTGAGGGAGGTGCCCGATGGCGAGGTCGGCGAGATCGTGAGCCATGGGCCGCAGGTGTTCCTAGGCTATTGGGATAGGCCCGAGGACACAGCTCAGGTGTTTCTGGAGATCGATGGCAAGCGATTTTTCCGCACCGGCGATCTTGGTCGGGTGGATGAGGACGGCTATTTTTTCATGGTCGACCGCCTAAAGCGCATGATCAATGCATCGGGATTCAAGGTCTGGCCAAGCGAGGTGGAGTCATTTATGTATCAACACCCGGCCATTCTCGAGGCCTGTGTGATCGGAACCCGCGACGCGCACCGCGGCGAGACCGTCAAGGCCCTGGTAGTGCTAAGGCCGGAATGGCGGGATCGCCTCGATGGTCAGGCGCTCATCGAGTGGTGCCGCCAGAACATGGCGGCTTACAAGGTGCCCCGCTTGATCGTTTTCGTCGACGCGTTGCCGAAGTCGGGCTCCGGTAAGATTCAGTGGCGCGAGTTGCAGGATGCAGAGAACGCGGCCAGCGCCACACGGCAGGCGTCGCTCTCATGAAGGCGCTGCTGAGCAGGCAGCCCGGCGGTCCGGCCACGCTGGTGCTGGGGGACATCCCCGAGCCGGCGGTGGGGCCCGGTCAGGTGGGGGTCGCGGTGCGTGCTTGCGGCGTGAACTATCCCGATTTGCTCGTCATTCAGGACCTGTACCAGTTCAAACCGCCGCGGCCCTTCGCGCCTGGGACCGAAATTTCGGGCGTGGTCGACTCGGTGGGCGCCGATGTCCGGAATGTGAAGCCTGGGGATCGAGTACTCATGAGCCCCGTGCAGGGGGGCATGGCCGAAAAGGCGGTCGGGCTCGCCATCAACTGCTGGAAAATGCCGGATGGTATGCCCTTCGATGAAGCAGCGGCTTTTCTGATGACCTACGGCACCTCTCAGCATGCGCTCAAGGATCGGGCTCAATTGCGCGCAGGGGAGACCTTGCTGGTGCTGGGCGCAGGCGGCGGCGTGGGTCTTGCGGCTGTGGAGTTGGGCAAGGCCACGGGAGCACGGGTGGTGGCCGCGGCCTCGAGTGCAGACAAGCTCGCGCTGGCGCGAGCCCATGGTGCCGATGAGGGCGTCCTGTATCCCACCGGAGCGCTGGACAAGGCGGGGGCACGTGCACTCACGGATGCGTTCAAGGCCGCCTGTGGTCCTGACGGAGCCGCTGTGATTTACGATCCCGTGGGAGGCGATTATTGCGAGGCGGCGCTACGCGCGATTGGGTGGGAGGGCCGGTACCTGGTGGTGGGATTCCCCGCGGGCATCCCGAAGCTGCCGCTCAACCTGCCGCTGCTCAAGGGGTGCCAAATCATCGGCGTGTTTTGGGGCGGCTTCACCAAGCACGCTCCTCAAATGCACGCGGCGAATGTGGCCGCGCTCTTGGATCTTTACACCGCGGGACGCATCAAGCCCACGGTCACGGGGCGCTACCCGCTGGAGCGCGGCGCCGATGCCATTGCTGCCCTGGGTGCCCGGGAAGCCAGGGGCAAGCTGGTGGTCACCATTGAGTGACGCGGCGCGCATCGTGCCACCGGCGTTGCAGAGCCCGGCCGCCGGCGCTTGCCGGCGCGGCCACAGCGCGATTGTCGCCGGCGGCGAACAGCTTGTCGTCCAAGGGGTGATGACGAGGATGTCCCTCACCTAAACTGAAGAGCGACATGGATCTTAAATACACCCCCGAAGAAGAAGCGTTCCGCGCGGAAGTGCGCAGCTTCATCGACGCCGAACTGCCACCGGATATCAGCAACAAGATACGGCTGGGAAGACGTCTGCACAAAGACGACTTCGTGCGCTGGCAGAAAATCCTGCATGCCCGAGGCTGGGGTGCCGTGATGTGGCCGAAGCGTTTCGGTGGCGCGGGCTGGAATGTAGTGCAACAGCATATCTTCGAGGAGGAGCGAGCGGACGCCTGCGCGCCGCCGCAGCTCGCCTTCTCGTTGCGTATGGTGGCGCCCGTACTCATGAGCTTTGCGAATGCCGCCCAGCAAGAACATTTTTTGCCGCGGATTATCACCGGTGAACAGTGGTGGTGCCAGGGATACTCTGAGCCAGGCTCCGGCTCGGATTTGGCGTCGCTGCGAACCAGCGCCGTGCGACAGGGGGATCACTATGTCGTGAATGGGCAGAAGACCTGGAATACGCTGGGCCAGTACGCGGATTGGATTTTCTGCCTGGTGCGCACCAGCACCGAAGCACGGCAACAGCAGGGTATCTCCTTTCTGTTGGTCGACATGAAATCTCCCGGCATTTCCGTCAAGCCCATTATCACGTTGGATGGCGAGCACGAAATCAACGAAATCTGGTTCGACAATGTGAAGGTGCCGGTTGAAAACCTGGTCGGGGAGGAGAACAAAGGCTGGACCTATGCCAAATTTCTACTGGTTCACGAACGCACCAACAATGCCGGCATCGGCATGTGCAAGCGCGGGTTGAAGCGGCTGAAAGAAATCGCCTCCCAACAAGTGTCCAACGGGCGTTCGCTGTTGGAGGATTCGCGTTTTCGCGATCGAGTCGCCCAGGTGGAACTGGAGTTGATGGCGCTGGAAATCACGAATCTACGCGTGCTGTCAGCATCCGCGTCGGAGCAGAGGGACATCGGGCCCGAGGTATCCCTGCTCAAGATCAAGGGATCGGAAATCATTCAGCAACTGGGCGAACTCATGATGCATGCGCTGGGGCATGACGCGCTGCCCTTCCTGCACGAGGCATTGGAAGCGGAGTGGATGGCCGACCCGCTGCTGGCGAAGCACTACCCGCCCTATGCGCCCGCGATTTCCGGCCAGTACTTCAATTTGCGCAAGACCAGCATTTATGCCGGTTCCAACGAGATCCAGAAGAACATCATTTCCAAATTGATTTTGGGTCTTTGAGAGAGTTTTCATGGATTTTCGCTACACCGAAGAGCAACTTGCACTGCAGGACACGCTGCAGCGCTTTATTTCGCGCGATTACGGTTTCGAGCAGCGTCGGGCGCTGACGCGTTCACCGTTGGGATACTCGCCGCAGGCGTGGACTCAGTATGCGGAACTCGGGCTGCTGGGACTGCCGCTTCCGGAAGAATACGGCGGCTTATCGGGTAGCGGCGTGGATGTCATGTTGGTCATGGAATCCGTGGGTCAGGGGCTACTGCTGGAGCCGTACTGGAGTTCCGTGGTGCTCTGCGGCGGCTTGATCTGCGACGCTGCCTCGCCCGCCATCAAGCAAGCGATCCTGCCGCAAATCGTGGAGGGGAAGGCGAAGCTCGCATTCGCCTGCTATGAGGCTCAGGGACGATACGATCTCGGGTATGTGGAATGTAGCGCCGCCCGCGCCGCCGGTGGCTGGCAGCTGTCGGGAAAGAAATCGGTGGTATTGGATGCGCCTTCGGCGGATTACCTGCTGGTATCGGCGCGCACGGCGGGTGCGCGCACCGATGTGGAGGGCGTGTCGCTCTTCCTGGTGCGCAAAGACGCGCCGGGCGTCAGTGTGCGCTCGTACCCGACCCAGTCCGGCGGCCGAGCCGCCGATGTGGAACTCAAGAATGTGGCGGCGGGTGAGGATACGGTGATCGGCTCGGTAGGCCAGGCGCTCAACATCATGGAGCGCGCCGTGGATTTGGGTGTTGCGGCCCTATGCGCCGAGGCGTTGGGGATCATGGTGGCTCTCAATCAGGCGACGCTCAATTACTCGAAGACGCGCAAGCAATTCGGCTTGCCCATCGGCAGCTTCCAGGCGCTCCAGCACCGGATGGCGGATATGTTCATTGCGACCGAGCAGACGCGTTCCATGGCCATTATCGCCGCCATCAACGCGCCGTCGGACGATGCCGCGGAGCGACGGCGCGCGGTATCGGGTGCCAAGGCTTACATCGGGCAGGCATCCCGTTTCGTCGGCCAACAGGCCGTGCAACTACACGGGGCCATGGGCGTCGTCGACGACGTGGTGGTCAGTCACTACTTCAAGCGCCTGACCATGATCGATATGACCTTTGGGGATGCGGATCATCACCTGGGAAGGGTGAGCGAACTGTTGCGCTGAGAGGCCTGTGGGTGATCGCCCGCTCTCATTGAGACCGCCGGCCTACAGAGGGGATCCCCGCGGCGATGTACCTTCAAGAGCTACACGTTGCGCGACGATGGCAATATCGACAACTGGTTCACCTGCCGCAAGGGGTCCTTTGATGCGCCGGCGCAGGGATATGACACCGCCAAATTCAAGCTAGTGCCTCAGGGGCTCAACTAGCGCGCATCAGTTGGGCTTGCACTCAGCGCGATTCAGTTGCCTAGTCTCAAAGCGGATGAATAGGCGTCGGAACAGGGCTACGCCGGCGAATCGGGCATAAGCCCTACAGCAGGTGCTGCCGCTGTCCGACTGGCATACGGCCGAAATTTAGGCTCTTCGGAAATCCAAGGTGCTATGCGAGAGCGCATTCCACGAACTGGGGGCGGAAAATGAAAGCGGATACCTTCACAAAGCGGTTCGCAAACAACGTCGCGGCGACAGGGTTGGCCCACGAAGATGGCGAACATATCCGCCTTCTCGAGTGGTTGGAGGAATTCGAGGGTCCGTGTTCCGAGGTGCGGGGGCACATCTTGGCCGAGCGTCTCGGCACGGCGCTCGAAAGCTACATGGGCATCGAGAGGGGCATTCTTACTGCGGCGTTCTTGGCGGAATATTTAGAAAAGCGACGCGGCGATTGAGAGCGACGACCGGTCAGGCCGTCGCTCCAAGACAATTGACTCTCAAGGCGCGCCGGTCTTGGTCTTGTCGTAAGCACCGAGACCCGGGCGGTAGCTTTTTTCGTCGATGAATTGACGAATGCCTTCCTTGCGGCCGGTATTGTCGTGGAAGTTCGCGGCTTCTTGGGCGCGGATCAGGTAGTCTTCGGCGTTGTCGTAGGTCATTTCCTTGACGCGGCGTACGGCGTCCTTGATGGCCTTGAGTGTCACCAGGTTCTTTTGCAGCAGGACGTTCGCCAGTTCGGTCACCCGGGCCTCGAGGCGCTCGAGCGGCACACTCTCATTCACGAGCCGGCACCTGGCTGCGGTTTGGCCGTCCATGTTCTCGCCGGTGAGCGAGTGGTACATGGCGTCACGCAGGGGCATGAGATCCACGGCGACCTTGGCGGCGCCGCCGCCCGGGAGAATGCCCCAATTGACTTCGCTGAGGCCGAAGCGCGCTTCGTCGGCCGCGATGGCGAGGTCGCAGGCGAAGAGCGGGCCGTAGCCGCCGCCAAAGCACCAGCCGTTGACCATGGCGATGGTGGTCTTCTGATACCAGCGCAGACGCCGCCACCAGCCATAGGCTTCCGCCTGCGACTTGCGTATGCCGCGCAGACCCAAAGCTTCGGTGTCGCGGAAATATTCCTTCAAATCCATGCCGGCGGACCAGGCGGTTCCTGAGCCGCTCAGGACCAAGACGCCCACGTCGTCGCGGAATTCCAGTTCGTCGAGAACTTCCATCATGCGACGATTCAACGTCGGACTCATGCAATTGCGCTTCTCGGGCCGGTTGAATTGCACCCAGGCGATGCGATTCTCGACCCGGAAACTGACGGTATCCTCGGGGGCGCGTTCGGTGGTCATAGCTGTCCTATGGTCAAATGGGGAAGTGGCCGGGCTGGGTCTCGATGGTGATCCATCGCAGCTCGGTAAAACTATCAATGCCGGCTTTGCCGCCGAAGCGTCCGTAGCCGGAGGCGCCCACACCGCCAAAGGGCATGTGGGCCTCGTCGTGCACGGTGGGCCCGTTCACGTGACAAATGCCGGACCGTATCTGGCGAGCGACCCGCAGGCCGCGCGCCGTGTCTCGAGTGAACACCGAGGCGGACAGGCCGTATTCGCTGTCGTTGGCCTTGGCGATGGCATCCGCTTCGTCGGTGGCATGAATGAGGGCGACGATGGGTCCGAAACTTTCGTCTCGATAAAGCTTCATGGACGCATCGACACCGCTGACCACGGTGGCCGGCATCAATACGCTATCCGCCTTGCCGCCGGCCAGAATCTTGGCGCCATGTGAGACGGCATCGTCGATCAAGCTGTTAACGCGGGTGACGGTCTTGGTGTCGACCACGGCGCCCAAGGGGGCCGTGCCTTCGCGCGGATCTGCGGTCAGGAGGGATTTGGCTTTCGCCGCGAACTTGGCGGCGAAGGCGTCGGCAACGGCCGCGACGACGATGATTCGCTCCGTCGACATGCAAATCTGACCCTGGTTCATGAAGGCGCCGAAGGCGGCGGCTTTTACCGCCTCGTCCAAATCGGCATCCTCGAGGACGATCAACGGGGCTTTGCCGCCGAGTTCCAGCAGCACTGGTTTGGGATGTTCCGCGGCACGCTTGGCGATCACGCGGCCGACGGCGGTCGAGCCCGTGAAATTAATGCGCTTCACGGCGGGATGATCGATGAGTGCACCGACCACGTCCGCCGCGTCGGCGGGCGCGTTCACGACGAGGTTCACGACGCCGGCAGGGAAACCCGCCTCGACGAAGGCTTCCACGATCAAGGAGTGAGTCCGTGGGCAGCTCTCGGAGGCTTTGAGAATGACCGTGTTACCGCAGGCCAAGGGCATGGCGATGGCGCGCACGCCAAGAATAATCGGCGCGTTCCAGGGGGCAATGCCCAGTATGACGCCCACCGGCTCGCGCAGCGCCATGGCGAGACAGCCGGGTTTGTCCGAGGGGATTACTTCGCCGCCGATTTGAGTGGTCATGGCAGCCGCCTCGCGCACGATGCCGGCGGCGAGCATGAGATTGAACATGGCCCAGCCCTTGGTCGCGCCGATTTCGGTCATCATGGCCTCGACGAACTGAACGGACTTCCCTTGCAATGCATCAGCGGCTTTATTCAGCAACGCCCGGCGGGCGTTCGGACCGGTGGTGGCCCAGGCCGGGGCGGCTTTTGCAGCGGCTTCGGCGATAGGTGCCATGTCGGCCTCGCGCTGCGCCTCGACCGTGGTCGCAACTTCGCCGGTGAGGGGGTTCAAACGACTATATTCCATGGTTAACTCCTTGAAACGCCATTTACATGGCGTCTTAGCGCCACTTTGATTGCTATACTTCATAGCATAATAGAGAAAAGGGATGAATGCGAGCATGAGTGGAAAATCTGCTTCCAAGAAAATCGTGAACCCCCTGGATGACATGGTGGGCTATCAATTGCGGCGTGCCTCGGTCGCCATGTTCGACGACTTGGCGACGGCGCTGGTCGACTTGGACTTGCGGCCGACCGCGGCGTCTATTCTGCTGCTGGTGGGAGCCAATCCCGGGATTACTCAGAGCGCCATCGGCCGCGTCCTCGAGATCGAGCGGGCCAACATGGCGCCTCAGGCGGCGATGCTCACCAAGCGGGATTTGGTGGCGAGATCTGCCTCGGACGGAAGATCCCAGGGGCTGCGTTTAACGGCGCTGGGCAAGACGATAGTGACGAAGGTGCGCGCACGCATTGCGGTGCACGAACAACGCTTCATAGCCGAGTTCAGCGAGGCCGAGAAGGCCGCGCTGTTGCGGGCGCTGAAGTCGGTGTGGCAGGATTAGCCGGCGAATTCAAGTGCGATAGGACGAGCTAAATTTCTCGGTGAGTGCCTTACCTTGCCACCGCATTAGACCGTGAATAGCATCATAGGCCTAATCCCGCGGTATCCGGGAAATGCGCAGACCGCTACGTAGTCCTGAGGAGCCCTCCCATGCCAGCAACCGCTGACGTTAAAATTTGGTGCGTGCGGTCAAGCCAAAGGTGCGAGGCGCGCCCAGGAAAGCGTCCACTTGTTCGTACTGGAAGGGCGCATCGAACGCAACTTGGTAATAGCCCTTGTTGGCGAGATTATCGCTCCAGAGTTCGACGGTCCACTTGCCATCCGGCGCGCCGATGCCGAGACGCGCATTCAACAAGCCGTAGGCGCCCTGTAGCTTCTCGGGATTGAGATCGGATCCGGTGTTGTACGACGAGGTGTATTTTTCGCTGGCGCTGCCGCGAAAGGATAGGGCGTCCGTCAGCGGTATCGTGTAGGTCGCGGAGGCGACGCCGGACCACAGCGGTGCGAAGGACAGCCGATTGTTCAGTCGTGTCAGGGGTGTGGCGATGTCGGGAGCGAACAGCGAGCCCGAGGGACCGAACTCGTCGATGTTCGTGAAGGCGTAGGTGACGCCGCTGGATAGGGAGAGGCCGGTAATCGGCGTCGCCCACGCGCCATCGAGTTCGACGCCCTTCGACTCAACTCGACGCACGGAGCTCACCACGAATTGGATGCCGGTGAAGGTGTTGAGCTGGAAGTTGATGTAACGCTGATCGAAGACCGAGGCGTTGAGGCGCACGGTTCGGTCGGCCAACATGCTCTTGATACCCAGTTCGTAGGATTGCACGGTCTCGCGTGGGAACTCCGTATCCAGGATGGGCGCCAGAGTCGCCGTGTCCGCGACCCGAGCCAGGTTGAAGCCGCCGGCTTTATAGCCGTTGGCCCAGGACACATACGTCATGACATTGTCGGTGACGTGATATGACAGCTTCAGCGTGCCGGAGAGGTTGCCTTCGCTCAAGGATTGACTGGTCTTTTGGCCGTTGAAAAAGGGATTGAACACCGTCGAACAGCCATAGCCCAGCAGAAACGCGGTCTCGTTCGCCGTCAAGGTCGCGACACCGGGAGATTGGAGCAGCGAGCCGCAACCGTAACCGCCATCCGGATTCGCGTAATCGGCAGTCGCGGATTTTTTCTCTGAGGTGAAGCGCAGTCCGCCCGTCAGATCGAGGTTGCTGGCGAGGCTGTAGGTCTCGTTGGTAAAAAAGGCGTAGCTCTTCGAGGTTTGACGGTATTGATCCTGTTCACCGGAAACTCCGGGAATAAAGGTCGTACCCGGCGCGTGGCCGGTCAGTCCCGCTACCAGGAAGGGGTCCACCACGCCGGTGGTCGCCGACGCCGCCGCGCCGATGTATTCCTCGAAGGCATCGCCGGCATAAATGGTGGTGTTCGGGGTGAGTATTTCGCTGGAGAAGAAGCCGCCGACCAGCCAGTTCAGGGCGCCGCTCCTACCGGCTAGACGGATTTCTTCACTCAACTGTTTGAAGTCGGTCATGTTGCCGAGATTGCCGGGGCTGTAGGCAATGTCAGCGGCGCTGTAGTCGGTATCGTTGCCTTCGAAGACGGTGTTGTCGCGCCAGGCGGTAATGGACGTTACCTTGCCAAAGCCCACATCCCAATCGAGCTGACCGGAAATGCCGAAGTCGCGAATGCGCTGGGTGATGGGTTGGTTCGCCCAGGCTTGTTGATTGAAGGGCGAGAGGGGCGGCGTACCAATGCCCACCGTTCCCGGCACCCCACCGAGGATGGGTGTGGCGGCAATGGCGTTGATAACCCCGGAAAAAATGCCGTTGGCCACGGGCACCGCGTCGCAGCAGCTCTCGTTGCGCCTGGAGTAATCGGCAATGACCAGGAAGCTCACATCGTCGGTCGGGGTGAGCAAGTACTGGCCGCGAACCGTGTAGACATTGCGATTATTGGAATCGCCGTCGGTATTCGGACCCAGACCGGTATCGACGGGGGAGAACCCGTCGCGCTTCTGGTAGCCGGCGTACAGGCGGAAGGCGGATATGCCGCCAATGGGCCCGGTGATAGACCCAGAGATCTCGCGGTCGTTGTAATTTCCGTAGGTGATTTCACCTGTCACCCCGAACGTGGTCGAGGGCCGCTTGGTCACAATGTTAATGACGCCCGCATCGTTGTTCTTGCCGAACAACTCACCTTGCGGGCCTTCGAGAATTTCGATGCGGTCGATTTCTCCGAGGTTGCCGAAGCCGACCCCGTTGCGGGGGCGGTAGACCCCGTCGATGACGATGCCCACGGAGGATTCGAGACCCGGGTTGTCGCCGACGGTGCCGATGCCGCGTATGCGCGCCGTCGTGACGTTCTCGGAGGTGGTGGAGGTGACGGTGAGGCCCGGCGTCAGCACTGCCATATCCTTGATGTCCGTGACCCCATTGTCCTTTAACTGTTGCGCGGACAGCGCAATGACCGAGATGGGCACGTCTTGGACATTTTGCTCGCGCTTTTGGGCCGTCACGATGATTTCGCTGAGGCTCGGCTGTTGGGTCACCGTATCCTGGGCGGAGGCCCATCCGCCGAGCATGCTGCAGACTGCCACCAAGGGCAGGCTGACAGGCCGCCGCTGCGATTCACGACGTGTAGGACGTAAAGCAGTCGATTTCGATTTAATTATCATAGTTGGTTTCCCCGGGAGCGCTGGATGTATACCCAGTCGTAGCGTCAAGCAGCTTACGGAAAACCCGCGCGACTGCGGCACCGCCGGCGCCAACCTGTTGCCTATCGCCGCCATATGGCGCAGCGCGGGGGAGACAGCCGGAATGCATGCGATACTCTGGCTGTGGCGTACGAGCTACGCAGGATGCTTAAGTCTCAACCCCATCGACGCTCAAGTGCTTTGGCGTTAAGCTGCAGTGCTGGCGGCGTTACCTGCGGGTTACAACCGGGAGGTCACTACAACAATGCGGAAACATACCGCAACGAATTGTGGATTTATTTTGGGTACTTGGGTGAAGGCGATCGGCCGAGGTCTCGATGCCGCAGGCTGCGACAGCGGGGCATTGTTCGCCGAGGCGGGGTTCGATCTCAAGGATTTGGACGGTCCGACCGCGCGCTGTTCCGTGGAGAAAACCGCGCATCTGTGGCGCATCTCTGTGGCGGCCACGGGCGATCCGGCGTTTGGACTCAAAGTCGCCAGTCAAATCAAGCACACCACCTTTCATGCGTTGGGCTATGGCTTAAGCGCCAGTTCGACCTTGAAAGAGGCCTTCCTCCGTCTGCAACGCTACTGTCACGTGGTCAGCGACGCCGTGGAGTACCAATTCTTCAAGTTGGGCGGCGACTATCATTTTATCATCGAGCCCGTGACCCTAGTGCCCTGGGAATCCATCGACGCGTTGGTTGGCGCGCATTTGCGCATGTGCCGATCGCTGATTGGGCGTGACTATTCGCCGCTGTCGATCGAACTGCGCCGCCCGCGGCCGCACCTCATGGAGGACTTCGATAGGCTGCTACGTGCGCCGATGCGCTTCGGGGCCGAGCAAAACCGCTTGATATTCGACGGACATAGCATCGAGCGCGCACTGGACGGCGGCAACCCGGAACTCGCCCGCCACAATGACGCCATTGCCATTCAACATTTGGCGCGTATCGAGCGCAACAATATCGAAGCGCGGGTGCGCGAGGTATTGGCGCAACGCCTCGAGGGCAGCGAGCCCTCCCAGGAGGATGTGGCCGAACTCTTGAACGTCAGCTCCCGCACCCTGCAGCGTAAGCTGGGCGACGGTGGGACGACCTTCAAGGAAATTCTCGACGATACCCGGCATACGCTGGCGCGTGCGTATCTCAGCGAACCACAATATAGCGTGAGCGAGGTGACGTACCTGCTCGGCTTTTCCTGCAGCAGCAGTTTTACCCGCGCATTTCGACGTTGGACCGGCCAGTCGCCCTCCGATTGGCGTGCCCGACCCGTATCGACCACCTTTGTGCCGCCGCTGCGCCACCTGAGCCCCAGCCTGCGCGGGCAACTGTAATTGGCCGGAGGTACTCTGCAGGCCCAAGCGGTGGTCGCGCGTGAAATCGGTCAGCCGGTTGCGGTCGAAACCATCCAGGTCGAGGCGCCGCGGCACGGCGAGGTGGCGCTGCGTTTGGCGGCCTGTGGGGTGTGCCACAGCGACTTGTCTGCCACCAACGGGACCATCACCTACCCGCTGCCGTTGGTGCTTGGGCACGAGGGTGCCGGGGTGGTCAGTGCCGTCGGCGAAGGGGTTACGCGCTTCGCCATCGGCGATCATGTGGTGAGTTCTTTTGTCAGCATGTGCGGTCGCTGCCACTACTGCCAGACCGGTCGCCCGCAGTTATGCGTGCAGTCGCTGCAGGCTCTCTATACTTTGCCCGACGGCACGGTGCGCACCGCCGACGCCGCCGGGAATGCGCTCAATGTATTTTGCGGCTGCGGCGTCATGGCTGAGTACGCCACGGTGCACACGGACAACGTGGTCAAAATTGACAAGGAGATGCCGCTGCAGCAGGCGGCATTGATTGCCTGCGGCGTCATGACCGGCGTGGGCGCGGCCGTGAACACGGCGCGTGTGACAGCGGGCTCCGTGGTCGTGGTATTCGGTTGCGGCGGCGTGGGTTTGAATGTTCTCCAGGGCTCAGCCATTGCCGGCGCGCGCATGATTGTGGCCGTGGACACCAGTGACACGAAGCTGGAATGGGCCAGGCAATTTGGCGCCACGCACACCTTCAACGTCACGGGTCAGCCACAGGTGGGCAAGTCGTTATACAAGCTGACCGAGGGCGGCGCCGATTATGCGTTCGACTGTGTGGGCGTGGGCGCGGTGTCGGAACAAGCCTGGGGAGTGCTGCGCCGAGGCGGAACGGCGGTCATCGTGGGCATTGCGAAGACGACGGATAAGATCTCTCTCAATGCACAGCAGGTGGCGCTCAGCGAAAAGACTCTGACGGGCAGCTACTATGGTTCCGCGCGGCCGCAGCAGGATTTTCCGCGCCTGATCGGCCTGTATCGAGGCGGCAAGTTGAAGTTGGATGAGCTCATTACGCGCACCTACTCCATCACGGAAGCACCGCAGGCGTTTGCCGATCTGGAAGCCGGCATGGAAGGCCGCGGCGTGATTGTCTTCGATACCTAAACGGGGGGCGGGGCAGCTGCTTTTTTATCGCCGCCACCGTCGTTCTTGAAGTCCTCGGGCGCCAGCCGATAACGCGCCAGTAACTTGTAGAAATCGGTGCGATTGCGCTTGGCGAGACGGGCGGACTGGCTGACGTTGCCGGCGGTGGTCTGAAGATTTTGGGTCAAGTAATTGCGGGCAAAGTTGTCGCGAGCTTCGTCGTAGGTGGGCATCTTTTTCACTTCCTTGCCGAGGGAGCGCTCGACGAATTCGCGGCTCATGATCTTGCCGTGCGATAGCGCGACGTTTTGTTTCACCAAGTCGAACAGCTGACGCACGTTACCCGGCCAGTCGGTGGTTTTGAGCAACTCGATGGCCGCGGGCGAGTAGATTTTCTTGTTGCCGACCTCGGTCACCTGTTCCAGGAAATGTGATACCAACAAGGGGATGTCTTCACGTCGGCGTCCCAGCGGCGGTATTTCGATGGGCAAAATATTGATGTGGTAAAAAAGATCTTGTCGAAATTCACCCGTTTGCATGCGCTCCTTGAGGTCGTGGGAGGTGGTGCAAATGAGGCGGGCCTCGCTACGCAGCGGGCTCAAGCCCCCCGGAGCTCCGCCTAAGGCCTTTATGAGTTCCACTTGGAGCCGTACCGACAGATCGCCGATTTCGTCGATCAACAAGGTCCCGCCGCGGGCGGCCGCAATGGCACCTCCGGGCTGGGGTGCCTCGCCGCCCTGGGCTGCCATGGGTTGGCCGAACAATTCGATTTCGAGCGCGCTTTCGTCGGCATCTCTGCAGCGGATGGCCACGAAGTGTTTCTCGCGGCGCGCGCTGCCCGCGTGAATGGCTCGAGCCAATAGTTCCTTGCCCGTGCCGTTCTCGCCCGTCAGTAGTACCGGTTCATCGCTGCCGGCGGCGCGGTTGGCCAACCCTAAGCGTTCTTCCATGAGATGGCTACGGGCGACAATATCGGAGCGCCAATTGCCCTCCACTCGCGCGAAGGTGGAAGTGGCCACCGCTCGCTCCACTTGGCTCAGCAACTCAGCTTTTTCCAGCGGCTTGATGAGGAACCCAAAGGCGCCGCACTGAGTGGCCTCCACCGCCTCGGGGATGGTGGCGTGGGCGGTGACGATAATGACGGTCACCGAGG
>Ga0302310_10000572_pt1 | contig 34045 bp, 29 predicted proteins | sample III_Palsa_N1_2_FD_200451 | JGI IMG/M metagenome (GOLD analysis project Ga0302310, IMG submission 200451) | Peat permafrost microbial communities from Stordalen Mire near Abisko, Sweden - III_Palsa_N1_2 | ecosystem: Environmental > Terrestrial > Soil > Palsa > Peat permafrost | place: Sweden...
GCAGGCAAACGCTGCTGCAGGCGCCTGGGATTTCCCAGGATTCGTTTGGTCAGATCCATCTCCGCAACGACCACGCCAACATCCAATATCGGATTGATGGGGTGATCCTGCCGGAGGGCATCAGCTGCTTCGGCCAGAGCCTGACCTCGCGCTTTGCCTCCTCGATCGTCCGGGACGACCGGATATCCTGCGGGCTACACGCCGGCCGCCCCGCCGCTCGACGGTCCGATCCTGCCGGAACGGGCCAATTACTTTGACGCCGGCATCGACCGCGTTTTCCTGCCCGGTCTCAAGCTCGGCGCACCGATCATCCTGTCGGTGTTCAACTACGCCCACGCCAACGTGCTCGGCGCTGAGTCTACCGGCAGCTACGACAGCGGCAATTGGTCGTCCTACGGCAACCTACATCTACACCGACCACAGCCAGTGGATCTCCGCCTCGGCGGGGGTTTCCTACCGGTGGCTCGGAACGCACTTCGACACTGATCTGATCTACGGCTCCGGACTCCGCGAGGACAGCGGCGCCATTCCTAATGGCGGCGCGGTTGCGCCTTATCTGCAGATGAATCTCGGCGTCAGCCACCGATTTTCTGATGTGTTCGGCTCGCCGCTCGAACTCAACGCCGCGGTCATCAATGTCACCGATAGAATATATGAAATCCGCTCTGGCACCGGGGTCGGCGTGTTGGCGCCGCAATACGGCCCGAGGCGTGCATTCTACGCCGGCGTCCGGAGGTTCTTCTGATCAGGCTTCGCAGCTGGAGCTCGGCAACCAAGCCCATAGCTTGAACGACGCGGACGCATGGCCTAGGTGTGAAATCTGTCAGGAGACCGGGTTTGATGGACGCGACGGACGCGCGGGCGCGAGCGATTTTGCACGAAATTTTCCGCGCCGCGCTGGCGGCTGCCGATCCCTTGGCGTGTCTGCCGCCGCACTTGCCGGCAAAGCCGCGCGGGCGCTGTGTGGTGGTCGGCGCGGGCAAGGCGGCCGGCGCCATGGCGTCGGCGCTCGAGCAGGCGTGGCCGGAGGTCGAACTGTCCGGGGTGGTGGTGACGCGTTATGGCCAAGCACTGCCGACCACACGGATAAAGGTGCTGGAGGCTGGCCACCCGGTGCCCGACGCGAACGGCGAAGCGGCGGCGCGGCAGATATTGGCGGCGGTGCGGGGGCTAGGGGCCGGCGATCTGGTGATTGCGCTGATTTCGGGCGGTGCGTCTGCGCTGCTGGCGTTGCCGGCGCCGGGAGTCTCGCTCGCGGAAAAGCAGGAGCTGAACCGGGCGTTGCTCGCTTCGGGGGCGACCATCGGCGAGATCAATGTGGTGCGCAAACATGTCTCGGCGATCAAGGGCGGGCGGCTGGCGTTGGCGGCGTCGCCCGCGCGGGTGGTGACGCTCGCGATTTCGGACGTGCCCGGTGATGACCCGGCGCTGATCGGATCGGGGCCGACGGTGCCCGATCCGAGCACATGGGACGAGGTGGACCGCATCGCCGCGCGCTACGCGATCGCGCTGCCGGCGGGGGTCGAGCGGAGCGAAACCCCCAAGCCGGGGGCACTTGCGATGGATTACCGGCTGATCGCGACGCCGCTGATGGCACTGCAAGCTGCCGCCGCAACCGCGCACCAACATGGAATCACGCCGCTGATTTTGGGCGACGCGATCGAGGGTGAGGCGCGCGAAGTGGGCGTGGTGATGGCGGGGATCGCGCGTTCGGTGCGGGCGCATGGATTGCCGGTACGGCCGCCGTGCGTGCTGCTGTCGGGTGGCGAGGCGACGGTGAGCCTGGGCACCGATCCCGGACTGGGTGGACCCAATCAGGAATTCGCGGTGGCGCTGGCCTGCGCGCTGAAGGCCGCGCCCGGGACCTGGGCGCTCGCGGCTGATACCGATGGGATCGATGGCAACAGCGGTGCAGCTGGTGGGCTGGTGGGACCGGATTTTCTGGCGCGCGCACCTGGTGCGCAAGCGGCGCTGGCGCGCCATGATGTCGCTGGAGTTTTGGCCGAAGCGGGAGCACTGCTGACGCCCGGACCGACGATGACCAACGTGAATGACCTGCGGGCGGTGCTGATCCTGTGAAGTTACTGATTTCGTTGCTGATCCTGTTGGCGTTGCCGGTGATGGCCGGCGCTGCCGAAAGTGTTCCGTTTCAAACCGAACGCGATACCGTGACCCTGGTGTCGGATCAGGATCATGTCGCGCCCGGCGGTCAGATCGTGATCGGCCTGCGGGTGCAGACCCAGCCGGGCTGGAACATTTATTGGCAAAATCCAGGCGACGCCGGCAGCGCGCCGGAGGTGGACCTCACCTTGCCGCCGGGCGCGAGGGCTTCGGGCATCGCCTGGCCGACGCCGGCGCGCCAGCCCGAAAGCGGGATCATGACCTATGGCTATCAGGGCGACGTGGTGCTGCCGATCCACGTCACCGCCGCGGCCGCGGGCGGCCTGGCGATCAAGGCCGCGGCGCGATGGCTGATCTGCCGGAACCTCTGCGTGCCGGAGCACCACGACTTCAGCCTCACCATTCCGCCGGGAACGCCGGACCGCTCGGCCGAAGCGGCGCTGATCGATCGCTGGCTCGCACGCGTGCCGGTGGCCTCGCCGTTTGCGGCCACGATCGCGCCGGATGGAACGCTCACGGTCGCGGGCGACGGGCTTTCCGGCGCCACGGTGCGCGACGCCTGGTTCTTTCCGGGCGACTGGGGACCGATCGACATCAGCGCGCCGGAGCAGGTGTCGGTCAGCGACGGCGCGGTGACGCTGCGGCTGAAGCCCGGCACCCAGTGGAAGCCGGCGCAGCATCTTACCGGAGTGCTGGTGCTGCATGATCCCCAGGGCGGCGAGAGCAACCTCGCGATCGACGCGACGCCGGCGGCCACGGCCACGGTGCCGGGCTGGGGTTTGGTGCTGTCGGCGTTGCTCGGCGGCCTGATCTTGAATCTGATGCCCTGCGTGTTCCCGATCCTGGCGATGAAGGCCCTGGCGCTGGCGCGGATGGCGGCGGCCGGGCGCACCGAAGTGCGGCACGAGGCGGGGTATTACACTTTGGGCGTGATGGTGTCGTTCGCCGCGCTCGGCGGCGTGTTGGCGCTGGCCCGCGCGCTGGGCGGCGATCAGGGGTGGGGATTTCAGTTTCAGAACCCGGTGTTCGTGGCGGCGATGGCGGCGCTGATGCTGGCGGTCGCGCTCAATCTGCTCGGAATGTTCGAATTCAGCGCCCGCTTCTGGATGCCGCGCCAGGGCGGCAAGGTGGGAAGTTTCCTCACCGGCCTGCTCGCGGTGGTGCTGGCGACGCCTTGCACCGCGCCGTTCATGGCGGTCGCGGTGGCGGGTGCGTTGCAGGCGCCGCCGGCGCTGGCGGCGGCGATCTTCGTCGCGCTTGGTTTGGGGATGGCGGCGCCCTATGCGCTACTCGCGCTGGTGCCGGGGCTGGCGCGGTTTCTGCCCCGGCCGGGGACCTGGATGGTCTGGCTGCGGCGGGCGCTGGCGCTGCCGATGTTGGCGGCGATGGTTTGGCTGATGTGGGTCGAAAGCCAGCAGGTGTCCCTGGTCGGGATGGTGTTCGCGGTCGCCTTGCTGGTGTGGCTGGCGCTAGGGTTGCTGGCGCTGCGACGGTTTCAGAGTGGTGGCGGGACGCTGCGGGAACTTGCGATCAGCGGCGGGGTGTCGCTGCTGGTAATGGTGATGGCGCTGGCTCGGATTGGGGCGCACCCGGCGGGGGCGGTGATCGATCAGGCAAGCCGGTTTACACCCGAGCGGCTCGCGAGCCTGCGGGCGGCGGGCAAGCCGGTGTTCGTTGATATGACGGCGGCGTGGTGCGTGACCTGTCTGGTGAACGAGCGGGTGGCGCTGGAGCCGCCGGCGGTGCAGCGGGCGTTTGCAGATCATCAGGTCGCCTATCTGAAAGGCGACTGGACCAACCAGGACCCCGAAATTAGCCGGTATTTGCACGATTACGGCCGCGATGGCGTGCCGCTCTACGTCTATTATCCCCGGGGCGATGCCGCGCCGGTGGTGTTGCCGCAGATTCTGAGTCCCGGGGTGGTGCTGGCCGAACTCGCCAAGAATTGACGCCTCTATTTCCGAAGCCGCGCCAGTCTCACCGCCGTATGACCTCGGGTCGGCCGCGCGCTCGGCATTACCAGCAGGCAGTCATCGTACTCGGTCCTGATCTCGCGGTTGCCGTCCCGCGCGATCAGGGTGTCGCGCCAGGGAATGACGGTGCCGCCGCGGTAGGGCTCGGTGAAGTGGAAATCATGGGTGACAACGGTGATCGCAGTGGTGACCTGGGCAATCCGCGGCGCTGGCCTGGGCTGTGGGTCCTCGGGCGGTAGGCGCGGGTCGTCGGGTGCGGCGAGGCTGGTGAGGCGCAGTAGTGCCGCGACCGAAGCGCGGAGGCAATCCACCGTGATCGGTGACCAGTGCGGGCCGCCTTCGACCAGCACCGCGGTGCGGCCGGCGCTTTGGCCGGTGAAGGCGAGATGATCGATCAGCCGGGCGCCGTTCTTATGGCCATGATCCGCCACTACCAGCGCGGGCGTGCCCACCGCCGCGCCCAACGCTAGGCCGGAGGTGGTCGGGCCGCACAGGATCAGCGGCTCGGACGGCCACAGCATCGAGTGCAGATCGAGCAAAAGGTCGGCGCTTTCGATGATCGGGCGAATTTCGCGGGCACGCTCGAGCTCCAGCGCCCGCTCGGGGCCGGTCAGCATTTTTTCCGACCAGACCCGGTTAAGATCGAGCTCGATATAGCGGGACGCGGTGGGGTGCGCGGCATCGAACTGATCGAACGCCGCCATATTGGCGAAGCCGAAGGTAAGCCGGCCGCGCAACGGGCGGAATCTTGCCCGTAGCAATTGATCGAGCACGATCGCCCCCGCGAATTCATTGCCGTGCACCAGGCTCAGCAGCATCACGTGGGGGCCGGGCAGCCCGGAGGCAAAACTGGTAAACCCCGGAACCCCGGTATTGCCGGCGCGCCACAGGCTGAGGTCCGGTGGTGCGAGCTCGACCGCGAACGCACCGGCTACTGGGGGCTTGGGCAGCGGGGCCAGGGGTTCGGGTTTAGCTCGCATCAATCCGCCAGCGGAAGAGGGAAGGGTTCATCGGCACAGTCTATCGTGTGCCGCGCTCGGGGCAAGACGGTGTGGTACCTGGGCCGCAGTTGAGCAGGAACGGACTAAATTCAGTTCTAAACTATTGCGCCAAATCGGTAGCGCAATAAGCTCGCAAGATATTCCTGCGATTCGCTGGCTCGGTGGGAAGCGATAATTTTTTTATTGTCGAAACAAAGGGCACGTGATGCAGATGAAGAATAGGCAAAGCCTAGCGGTCTGGCTCGCAGCACAGCTTTCGGCGGCACTTGCCGCGGCGCTTTTGGCACCGGCAGCGGCGCAAGCGCAAAATGTCGCGACCGCGCTGTCGCAAATTTCGGCCAATGCCGATTACATGTCGCAGAATTATCATGAGGCCGACGGTTATAATCCTTACACCGGCCTGAAAGTTTGGGATCGCGAACTCGGCACGATCCCCGGCGCTTCGGTCGACATCGGCTATCTGGCTTCACCGCTAACCGGGGTGACCAACCTGTATCTTGGTGGATCGTTTCAGTACAATGACGGGAACGTGAGTTATCACGGCACCTCGATCAGCGGGGTCTACCGGATCAATTCCACCACCGGTACCCGGATCGACAACGGTTTCGTCGAGGTCGGCAAAGGATTCTACATCGGGTCGCAAGATTTCATGCTGGTGCCGACGCTATTCTGGGGCCAGCGCGACTGGCGCCGGACCCTGCCGTCGTACTGGGAGGATTATCGTACCGAGCGGCTGGGTGCCGCGGTACGCGGGGCGTTGGGTCTTACCGACCGGCTGACCTTGACCGGGCGGGCCGGCGTCGCGGCTACCCTCTATCCGGATATGCAGGCTTCGATCGAAGTTCCGGGTCTCAAATTTCGCCAGGGCGGCGATCCGGTGTACGAAGCCGAGGCGGGGTTGGATTACCTGGTGGTGGGCAATTGGCATGTGCGCAGCACGGCCGATATCAGCGCCTTCGATTATGGTCAAAGCAATGCAAATGACGGCTTCGAAGAGCCCAGCAGTTCCACTGTTGATATCTCGGTCAAGGTCGGGATCGGTTATAGCTTCTAAGTCGGGCTTGCTCGGCGTAGGGCGCGAAATCGACCGCCAGGCGCTGATAGACCGGGCGCTTGAAGCCGACGTCGAGGGTCGCGAGTTCGGATAGCTCCGCCCAGCGCCAGCGATCGAATTCGGGTGTGCCGTGGGCAGCGAGGTCGATCGCGCTGTCGCCGGCCAGGAGTAGTAGCGCAAACCAGCGCTGGGTCTGACCGCGGTGACGCGCGACCCGATCGCGTTGCGGCAGATCGGCGGGGAAATCGTAGCTGAGCCACTCGGTGTGCTCGCCCAATATCAGCACGTCGTCGGTGCCGATTTCCTCGCGCAATTCACGCAGGACCGCAACCGCGGGCTCCTCGCCCGCATCGATCCCGCCCTGCGGGCATTGCCAGACCTCGCGATCGGTAATGTCGGAGCGGCGCCCGAGGAAGACCGAACCCAGATGGTTAAACAACACGGCTCCGACGTTGCGGCGATACGGCAGGGTCATGGTGGGGCAGACTATAGGGGAGGGGGAAGTTAGGGAAGAGAAGCCGGGGCCAGCCCCGGCTTGCTTCCTAACTTTCCTCTCACCTATTGCCCGACCAGCGCGCTGACCGGGACCAGCGTGATGCCGCGGGCGGGAAGCAGCGCGATCCAGGATTTGAGATGCGCCAGGGTTACCGGGCGCAAGGGGCCGGCGAGACCGAGCGCGCTGCCGCGGGCTTGCGCCTGCGTGATCAGCGCTGCAAGCTTGGCGTCGATCGAAGCGGCGTCGGGTGGATCGTCGATTACCAGATCGACCCCACGGCCGGGAACGCTTTCGGGAGCGGCGCTGCCGGGACGGGCATCGACGAACAAGAGGCCGCGCTGGTTGAGCTGGTCCTGCAGCGAGGTAGATAAGTCACCGGCCCGGAGGTAGGCCTCGCCGCGCATGCCATCGAGCGCGCTGGTGGCGCCGACGTAGCCCTGGATGCGCGACAGGGTCCACTCCAGATTGATGAAATTGGCGCCGGGCTCACTGCCGGTCAGCAGCGCGTGGGAGCCTTCGTCAGCCAACGGGTAATTCGCCGGCTCGAGCGGGATCGAAATCAGATATTCATGGCCGGCGGCGCGGGCGGCATCGAGCAGCGGCGCAACATCGGCCGCGTAGGGCGAGAAGGCAAAGCTTACCGCGGCGGGGAGCTGCGCGATCGCGGCAAGGCTCTCGCTTTGCGACAGGCCCATGCCGTCGACCAGCAGGGCGACGGTCTTGGCGCCGGCGGGAATTTTCGCCGGTGCGGCATAATAGCTCATCGGGCGGCGGCCGTCGGCGGCGATCCGCGGCAGAAACGAGGTCGGATCGTCGGCACGGGCAATCGTAAGCGCGGTATCGGGACTGGCGGGGCCGGTGCGCGTCGGGGCTGCCGACGCGATCAAGGGCACGCGGTGGCTGGGCGGCACCGGCGGGCCGAGAGATTGCAGAACTCCGGCGCCGGCCGCGAGCCCGAACAGCAGTATCACCCAGAATGTCAGCAAACCGCGCACGGCGGGGCTCCGCTAGTTAGGAGCCTTAGTCGTAGTGGAAAAGGGTTAGCTCAAGGTTGCGGGGAGAGAGTCCTGCATTTGTAAAACAAAAGGCAAAAATTTGGCAGCTTGGATTCGGGAGCCTCCGGCCCTCGCCACCAGGGAGCGGCACACGGCTGCTACATCAGCGCTCAACTTCGGATACTGGTCAGCCCAGCAGCCCTCTCACTCTTTCCTGCTCGGCCAGGCCATGTTCTGCCATGGTCGCGAGATACTTCGGCGTCATGTAATCCGCTATCGCGCTGTAATTCTTGCGCGCGACCGCGCGGGCCAGCCAATCGCCCACCGCGGCGCGCGCGGGATTATCGCGCCACAGCCAGCCCAACTGCAGATTGTCGAGCCGCAGCACGTAGGGCAGCATCGCGGCGTCGGCGAGACTGTGGTCCGGGCCGGCGAGCCAGGGGCGATCTTGCAGCGCCGCCGCCAGATCGTCGATCAGACGGGCGAACTGGCGCACGAACTCGCCGATTCCCGGCAGGTCGAGCCCAAGACGCACCAGCGCTTCCAGCCCGGCGCGTCGCGCGGGGTCGGTGATCGCGGCGATCTGGCGTTCGGGCGCTTGGTGGCGAAAGGCGATCGCAAAGCTGGTCATGCCGCAGGCTTTGTGCATCCCCGCGTCCGGCCGCATCGTCCACAGCCGCATCTGGGCGCGGTGATAGGGATCGCGCGGCCGGAGCGGCGGGTCGGGGTAGGCGTCGTCGAGATACTCGCAGATCACCGTCGATTCGATGATCACATGGCCATGATCGATCAGAGTTGGGACAACGCCATTCGGGTTTAGTTTGAGATATTCCGGCGTATGCGCGTCTCCGGCGCGGAGATCGAGATGGTGCATCTCGGGCGCCAGCCGCTTTTCCGCCAGCACCAGCCGCACCTTCTGGGCGCACACCGAAAGGTCATTGTGATAGAGTTCCATCGCGTTTCTCCCAGGCGGGAGCTTACCGATAGGCGTGGGGTCGTCAATAGTAGGGAAGAGTCTTCTTTTTGTGAACAAAAAGAAGCAAAAAAACTTTGCTAATTTGATTTTTGGGCCCGCTGTTCCACGGACTGCGTATTCAGGTCCTATCGAATAAAAGTTTTTGCTGCTTTTTTCAAAAGAAGACTTTCTTCTTCACCTCAACTTATTGATTTCGCTTTTCATCATGTCGGACGGACATTTAGGCGGCGGCGCGGGCTGGCGCCTTCCGGCGCCACCGCTTCATCAGCCGCAGCGCAAAGCGCACCAGAATGGGCATCGTCACCGGGCGCAGCAGGCGCGAGTCGTAGCCGCTGAAGCGACGGTCGTTTTCGGCCAGGCACAGTCCCATTAGTTCGGGCACGCTGATATCGACGTTGCTGACCGCCTTGGTGCCGGTGATGGTGAAATTATTGTCCTGGCCGCGATCCTTTGGCGCATCCATTCCCTTGGCGATGCTGAGCCGTTCGAGACCAAGAAACACCCAGACCTCGGCGACCCGCAGCTCAAACCAGATCCGGCGTGGCAGCGACAACTGCCGCCGTTGCCACGCCACCCAATTGGCGAACAGCAGGATGTGGCGGCATTCCTCCTGCATCACCGGCTCGAACGTATCTACCAGCTCGGGCGGAAAGAAGCCGGAGCGGCGCGCGGTCTCGAACAGGCCGAAGGCAAAGAAACTGTCGATGCACTCGGAATAGCCGGTCACCAGATAGGCCCATTCGGGGTCGCGCGGGATCGCGTAATCCGGCTCGGCTGCCAGTTGGATGCCATAGGCCTGGACCAGGTTGGACAGCACCAGCTTGTGCCTTCCCTCTTCCCAGCCGTTCTGGCCAATCGCCCGGCGCCATTCCGCATCCTCGAGACTGGCGGCGTAGGCATTCATGCGCTGCCTTGCCTTGCCCTCGGTCTGCACCGCGATGTCCCAGATCGGCAATGAAATCAGCCGCTCGCGCGCTTCGGCGTCGAGCTTCGGCCAATCGATGATGGTGGGCTTATAGGGGTTGAAGGTGTCCTGAAACATCAGGCACGCCGCCCGCTTATGCGCAGCACTGCCGATCGCGAAATTACCGGCGACCGGATAGCTCCAGTAACGCGCCGCGCGGTCGGCGGCCGCCACCAGGGCGGGATTACGGGCCTGTTGGGTCTCGAGCGGCAACCCGTTGGGAGGGGGTGGGAGAGATTCTTCCAGCATGGCGGAGTGTAATGTGAAGGAGGCGCAATACGAAAAGCAACATAACAAGAATTCATCTTGCGGTACGGCCGTAGATTGCGGCCAGGGGCAATGAAACATAAAAAACCAATTCCATAAAAGTTTTTGCTTCTTTTTTACAAAAAAGAAGACTCCCTTTGCCTATGCCCGCGGCGTCAGGCGGCGCGTTACCGGCGCCAGCGTCAGCCCCTGGACCACGATGGAGAAGACCACGATCCCGTAGGCAGCGGTCAGGATCGGGACCTTGACGGCGACATCCGGCAGTGACAGGGCCATGGCCACGGAAAGTCCGCCGCGCAGTCCGCCCCAGGTCAGTATCAGGAGCGAGCCGAATTTGTTTTGCGCGTGGAGATGGAATGGCAGCGCGGTCGCGGCGACGCTGAGCCAGCGCGCGGCGAGCACCGTGGGGATCATGGCCGCCATGGCGATGAGGTTGCGCCAGTAGAGGTCGATCGCCGCGATTTCGAGCCCGATGAGCAGAAAAAGCAAGGCGTTGAGGATCTCCTCGATCAGCCGCCAGAAGATCATGAGGTGCTCGCGCGTGTTCTTGCTCATCGCGGGCTCGGCGCTGTGGTTGCCGATCAGAATTCCCGCCACCACCACGGCGACCGGACCGGAGACCCCGAGGATGCCGGCCAAGCTGTAGGTGCCGGAAGCGAGCGCCAGCGAGATGATGACCTCGACGTTGTAGTCGTCGACCCGACTAATCATCAGGAACGCGAGATACCCGAGCGCGAGTCCGAGCAGCACGCCGCCCCCCGCCTCGAGCAAGAACAGGCCGGTGACCCGCTCGATGCCCAGGCCGGAGGTCGGGCCGCCGTTCGCGAGCGACAGCATGAGCGTGAAGAGCACAACGCCGACGCCATCGTTGAACAGGCTCTCGGCCGCGACGGTCGCCTGGAGCGGGCGCGGGATGCCAACTCTGCGGAGCACGTCGAGCACCGACACCGGATCGGTTGGGGAAATCAGCGCACCGAACACCAGGCACCAGGGCAGCGGCAATGCGAGTCCCAGCAGACCGGAAATCCCGCACAGCGCGGCGGCGACCAGGAAGGTCGAGAGAATGGTACCGAGGGTCGCGAGCGCGAGGATGGTCCATTTCCGCGCCAGTATGTCGGCGAAGTTGACTTGCAGCGCGCCGGCGAACAGCAGAAAGGCCAGAAAGCCCTTGAGCAGGGTGCTGGGGAAATCGACCCCCTGCAGCAGGTGCCGGACTCCGGATTTCAGCGCCAGGCCGGGATAGATCTGGTTCAATCCCGCCAACAGCAAGGTTCCCGCGAAGGCCCCCACCAGCAGGCCGACGGTCAGCGGCAGTTTCAACACCTTGTAGTTGAAATACGCCAGGATGGACGAGATCACGAGCATCAGGGCGAACAGGTCGAACGGCGAGGTCATATGTTCTCAGGCCCGGGCCGGATTTGCTGTAGCCGCAGAGGCGGTGGTTCGGGCATCCGGGAACCCTCCTGGGAATCTTCAAGTAACCGGTTGCCCGCGGCGAGGGAACGATTTTCGGAACATCGCGGTGCTCTTTACCCGAATTTCATACCGCGCATGGCTGAGTAGTTTCCGATTCTTATCTCGCGGCGCGGAAGCCTTCTATGGTTGCGCCGCTAGCTCCGATCACGGCCGACGGCAGTGAGGCATGCGCGTATGAAATTCAAGCAGGATGAACTCACTGCTCTGGCCTTTGCGGTCGCCGTCGGGTCGTTCGGCTTGTCGTCGCAATTGTGGTCGATCGACCCCAGGCCATGGGGCCTTTTATCGTGTTTCGTGTGCATTTTGCTGCTTGGTTGGGTCGTGATGCACGATTCGATCGACACCCAACCCGGCGTCGAAGAGGACGAAGAGGACTGATCGGACCAAGTTAGGATACAGGAAGTCTTCTTTTTGTGAACAAAAAGAAGCAAAAAAACTTTGATAATTAGGAATTTGGCTACACGGGTCGGCCGATTCTAGGCTCCGATCCGATTGAATAAAAGTTTTTTGCTTCTTTTTTCAAAAAAGATGCTTTTCCTTCACCTCAACCTGTTGATTTCACTAATTATTCTGCCGGACCGACACTGACACCGGACCGAGACGGAGATTTGACATCAACAAGTAACGCCATAAGAACTTCTGAAGATTAAGCGGCGACTTCGATCTGTTCGGCGTGCTCGTGGATAAAATCGCGAATGCGGGGATAGATCATTTCGCGGAATTTGCGGCCGTTGAAGATGCCGTAATGACCGACGCCGGGCGCGAGATAATGCTGGTGCTGGCTGGCATCGAGCCCGGTGCACAAATCATGCGCTGCCACCGTCTGGCCCTGGCCGGTGATGTCGTCGCGCTCGCCTTCGATCGTGAACAGAGCCGTATCGGTGATCAGCGACGGCCGCACGAGTTCGCCGTGAACTTCCAGTGTGCCCTTGGGCAGATCATGATTCTGGAACACCCGGCGCACGGTATCGAGGTAGAACTCACCCGGCAGATCGAGCACCGCGTTATACTCGTCGTAGAAGGCACGATGCGCCGCGGCGTTGTCGTCGTCGCCCTCGACCAGATGGTTGAAATAGTCGCGGTAGGCCTTGATGTGCTTGTCGGCGTTCATCGCCACGAAGCAGGCGTGCTGCAGGAAGCCGGGGTAGACCTGGCGCATGAAGCCGGCGTGCGGCAGCGGCACGGTCTGGATCAGATTGCGCTCGAACCATTCGGAGGAACGCTGCTCGGCGAAGCGATTGACCGAGGTGGGACCGGTGCGGGTGTCGATCGGGCCGCCCATCAGGGTCATGGTGCGGGGCGCCAGCGGATCCTTGGCGGCGGCCATCAGCGAAACCGCGGCCATCACCGGCACCGCCGGCTGGCACACCGCGACTACATTGGTGTCGGGCCCGAGGAAATGAATAAAATCGCGCACGTAATCGACGAAATCGTCGAAGTGGAAGCTGCCCTGGAACAGCGGCACGTCACGTGCGTCCCGCCAATCGGTGATCCACACGTCGTGGTCCTGCAGGAAGGTGCGCGCGGTGTCGCGCAGCAGTGTGGCGTGATGGCCGGAAAGCGGCGCCACCATCAAAACCTTGGGGAGCGGTTCGGTAGCGGGGCGGCCGACCCGCTCGAAATGCAGCAGCCGGCAAAACGGACGCTCAACCACGGTCTTCTGGTTGATCGCGATCCTGTAACCGCCGCTTTTCACCTCGGTGATGCCGAATTCCGGCTTTTCATAGCGACGCGCCATGCGCGAAAACAGCTCGTTGCTGGCGGTGAGATGCGCCCGCATGGGATGGTAAGCGAAGGCGCTAAAGGGGGAAGACAACGCCGCCAGATTCGCCTGAGCCAACATATTCCACGGCGAAAGGGCCGCGTAATTGAGTTCGTGCATTGCGTAAAGCATAGCTGACCGTATCCCAACAGGCGGTATTTTTGGTTAAGACGCCGGAACTGTTCGGCGCCGAACTATCGATATATAGAGTTTCCGCCGCGTTGCACAACACTGATAGATCGGGTACCCGCTCGATTCCGGAATAGCTGACCAGGGAGAATTCGGTGTCGGCATGGCAGCGGGGTCTGATTGTGGTGTTGACGCTGGCCGGGCTGTGCGGCCGGGCGCCGGCGGCCGACCGGTATTTCCTGACCAGCGACGGCGTGCGGCTGCATTATATCGAGCAGGGCAGCGGCGATCGGACCATCGTCTTCATCCCGGGCTGGACCATGCCGGCGTGGATCTTCGAGCTTCAGATCAGGTACTTTTCCAAGCGGTACCATGTGATTGCGCTCGACCCGCGGGGCCAGGGGCTGAGCCAGATCGCGGCCAGCGGCTATGATCAGAACCGCCGTGGCTACGACATCGCCGACCTGCTGGCGCGGCTGGGACCACAGAAGGTGGTGCTGGTGGGCTGGTCGCTCGGGGTGCTCGACAGCCTGGCTTACGTCCATCTGATGGGGCCGAGCCGACTCGCGGGGCTGGTGCTGATCGATAATTCGGTGGGCGAAAACCCGCCGCCGCGGCCCGAACCGGTGCGCCGGGGGATCCCGCTGCCCCGCGAGCGCGAAATGGGCCTGTTCGTACGTTCGATGTTCGCCCATTCGCCGGGCGAGGATTACCTCGACGAACTGACCTTGGCGACCCTGGTGACGCCGCCGTGGGCGGCGCGGGATCTGCTGGCCTACCCGGTGCCGCGAACCTATTGGCGCAAAGCGCTCTATACGGTGACGGCGCCGATCCTCTATGTCGTCAATCCTCGCCTCAAGGGTCAGGCTGCCAACGTGGCGCTGCACGACCAAGAGGCGGAGTGCGTGGTGTTCACTGGCACCGGGCATGCCTTGTTCATCGATGCGCCGGACCGTTTCAACCAGACCATGCAATCGTTTATCACCACCAAGATCTGGCCGTGACCGCGCACGCTTCCCACGCGATGATCCCCGCGAGGATCGCGCGGCCGGTCGGATTGCTGCCGCTATTCCTGGTAAGCGCGGGGGCGACCGGGATCGAAACCGCGCTCACCCGCTATTTCGCGCTCTCGAAATACTCCGAATACGGCTACTGGGTGATCTCGATCGTGATGGTCGGGTTGGCCCTGTCGGGCGTGGTGATGGCGCTCGGCCGGGGCTGGGCGCTGCGTCACGGCCAGGCGATCCTGCGCGCGTTGCCGCTGCTGATGCTGATCGCGGGCGGGCTGGGCTATCGCTTCGTCACCCAGAATCCGTTCAATCCGCTGTTACTGCAAAACAGCGCCACCTGGACCTCGCAGCTCGGCTATATCGGGCTCTATTATCTCGCGCTGCTGCCGTTCTTCTTTCTGATCGGCGCCTTCATCAGCCTGTCCTTCATGCTGAACGAGGACCGCATCGGCCGGGTCTATGCCGCCGATTTGATCGGCGCCGGCGGCGGGGCGGGGTTGGTGCTGCTGCTTTCGTTCTATCTGTCGCCGTTCCGGCTGGTGCCGGCGCTGTTGCTGCCGGTGGGGCTGGCAGCGCTGTGCGTGCGGCGGCCGCCGTTGGTGCTGGCCGCAGTCCCAGTGTTGTTTGCGGTCGAGGCGGTGCTGATCTTCGACGATCAGGCGACCATCAGCGAGACCAAGGGGATCTACGCGCCACTGCACACGATGGGCAGCCGGGTGCTGGCGGAGGTGGCGAGCCCGCGCGGGCTCTACGATCTGCTCGACGATTTTACCGAGCGTGCCGATGTCGATGTCTCGAACGACGCCGGGCTGATGAATTTGCCCGGACCGCCGCGCACCTACGGGCTTTACCGCGACGGCACGCGGATCGCGGCGCTGCCGAGCAGCCCGGATTTCAAGGCTGCGTATTCACCCGCGCTGCTTGGTGCGCTGCCGTATCAGCTGCTGCCGCGCGCCCGTGTGCTGCTGATCGGCAGCGGCGGCGGTTTCCGGGTGCGCGAGGCGCTGGCATTGGGAGCGGCCAGCGTCGATGCGCTGGAGCCCGATCCGGTAATCCGCCGCGCGGTGCTGCGCGGTCTCGGTGGCAGTACCGCATTGCCGCCCGATCCGCGGGTGCGGCTGCTCGATGCCGGTCCGCTCGCGCTGACGCGGTTGCATACACGCTACGATCTGATCGATATTTCTTCCGATTTCCTTGACCAGGCCGAGGCCAACGAGGCCGCTTTTACCGCCGAGGCGATCGCCGACGACTATCGCATGCTGGCGCCGGGCGGGATGATATCGATCCCGGTTTCGATCCGCGACTTTCCTTCTTACGCCCTGCGGGTGATGAACACGGTGCGCGCAGCCTTGGGCGAGGATGGCGTCAATGATCCGGCCGCCCACATCGCGGTCTATCGCTCGGCCTGGAACGTGCGTATCCTGGTTTCACCCGAGCCGTGGCGCGGGCAGCGCATCAAGACGCTGCTGAAATTCTGCGACGATCGCTCGTTCGACGTGGTGTATTATCAGGGCTTCGACTACATCGCGGCGCGGGACAACATCTACAACGATCTGCCGCCGGTGTCGTTCGCCTCGGGCGAGGTGGATAATTCGATATCCCCGAACGACGCTTTAGCAAACGAGGCCGCGGTGCTGATGGCGGGCGGCACGCCGCCCTCGGCCGCGGATTTCGATCTGCGGCCAATCCGAATTGATCGGCCGGCGTATTATTCGCTGCTGCGTCTCTCGCATTTGGGCACCGTGCTGAGCCGGCTGGAAATCCTGCCGCAACCCGAGATCGCGCAGTTGGTGAATGTCGCGGTGCTGGTACAGGCGGCGCTGCTCGCCGCGCTGGTGCTGTGCGTGCCGCTCTTCGCGAAGAAACCGCCGGCGCGAGCGCGGCTGAAGATTACGCCGCTGGTGGTGGGATTTTCTGCCCTCGGCCTCGGATTTCTGTTCATCGAGATCGTGCTGATCGACCGCGCCAGCCTCTATCTCAACGACCGGACCTTGGGATTCGCGCTGGTGCTGACCGCGATGCTGGTGTTTTCCGGACTCGGCAGCCTGGCGGCCGAACGCGCGCCGCGTTCCGGCCTGGCACTGATCGCCTCCTTGGTCGCACTCTGCTGCGTGGCGTTGGCGTTGGGCGAGCAGCACGTGCTGCTGGCGACTGCGGGTTGGCCGCTCTACGCCCGGGTCTGCCTGCTGCTTGCGGTGATCGCGCCGCTGTCGCTGCTGCTCGGGATGCCGTTTCCGCTGCTGTTGTCGCGCGGCGGCGTCGCCGGCAGCTGGTTTTTGCCCTGGGCTTGGGGCTTGAATGGCGCGATGTCGGTGGTGGCCACACCGCTCGCAAATTTGCTGGCCCTACAAATCGGCTTCAAGGCGGTTTTGTTGTGCGCTGCGATGATGTATATTGTCTGCGTTGTCGCCGACCCGACACGAGCCTGGCTAAAGGAAAGTAAAGCACTGTGACTGAAGCTTTTTGCCTATCGCGCCGGGCCCTGCTGGGTTCGGCGCTCGCCGCCCCCGTAATCGGACGCGCCTTCGCCGCGAGTGCGATTCCGGAGCCTGCCACGCCGAACTGGAATCTGGATCGCTTCATGCAGGCGATGAAGGAATCCGGCCGGCCGATTTCGATGTCGCCGCAAGCGTTCGACGCGATCCAGGCGCGCAAGCCCGCGGCGCTGGCATTGATCAGTGACTATCTGAAAGCGCACCTCGGCCACGCCGACCCGGCGGTGATGCAGGCCTTCGCCGAAGTGCCGCGGGAATATTACCATTTCAACTACGAATGGCACGTCGCCACACCGTCCGAGGCGTATGAGGACAAGCCCAAGCCCTGGGCGATCGGCTATGGCTCGGCGCTGTCGGATTACCTTGGTCAGGCCTACATGAGCCAGGTGTGCGCGCCGAAACCCGGTGACGTTACGTTGGAAATCGGCACCGGCAGCGGGTTTCAAAGCTCGCTGTTGTCGCGGATCGCGGCGAAGTCCTACTCGATCGAGATCATCCAGCCGCTTGGCGAGCAGGTGGCGAAGATTTTCACGCCGCTCGGCTACGACAACATCCAGACCCGCGTCGGCGATGGCTACTACGGCTGGCCCGAGGTCGAGGGCGGGTTCGACATCATCATCGTGACCTGCGCCGCGCAATACGCGCCGCCGGATCTGTTCAAGCAGTTGAAGCCGGGCGGACGCATGCTGATCCCGATCGGCCAGCCCTTCAAACGCGGGCAGGTGCTGTACGTGTATCGGCGGGATCATAGCGGGAAGATCCACTCGCGGCGGGACGTGGGAGTGTTCTTTATCCCGATGACCGGGGCGATGATGAAGACGCCGAAACCGGCGGATACGCCGGCGTAGCAAGGAAGGAAGTCTTCTTTTTTGAAAAAAAGAAGCAAAAAACTTTTGAAAATTAGTGACTACCTAAATCCAGCGTCGATCTAGCTGGTTGCTGCGCCGGATACAACCTCCGGTAGACCTCACCTATTCGCCCTCATCTGCGTTAATCTGCGCCAATCTGCGGACAACGCTTCCTTGCCTTCGTTACTCCCTTGACAAATTACTCAAAATCCTTCCGCTTCATATCATTGGCGCCGGCGCGGCCCGGTATCATGTGCATTGCAATGCCGCCCGGCGAAGACGGAAGGCTTACAGATTTGCCGCCTGGTCCGGTGCAGTCGCGTAGTCAACATATTTCGGCGCTCGACGGTGTGCGCGGCATCGCGATCCTGGCGGTGTTCTTCTGTCATTTCGGTGGCGGGACCCATGGCGGCTCGTTCTTCACCAAAATCTGCGGCGTGATCCTGAATGGCGGCTGGGCCGGCGTCGATCTGTTTTTCGTGCTGTCGGGTTTTCTGATCACCAACATCCTGCTCGGCACGCAATCCGATCCGAACTACTACAAGGTATTTTACGCACGGCGCCTGCTCCGGATATTTCCGATCTATTACGCCACGCTGCTGCTGGTGTTGGCGATATCGATCGCACAGCATGAATACTTCCGCCCGGATCAATATTCCTTCTTTGTGTTCCTGAATAATTTCGCGGTGATCTTCGATCCGACGGTGGGCTACCCCGGTCGTCACATGAATCTCACGGCCCTTTGGTCGCTCGGCGTGGAGGAACAATTCTATCTGGTTTGGCCGTTCCTGGTGGCGTTGGCGTGCCGGCACAATCGGATGGTCTGGCTGATCGCGGCGGCGCTCGTGATTCCGCTCGTGCTTCGTTTGCTGCTCGCCGATGCGCTGCCGGCGGCGGTTTATAATTCGCCGTTTACGCGGATGGACACATTCGCCGCGGGAGCGTTACTCGCGTATCTCGTTCGGCGGGATTTGCTTCGCTCCCTGCCGGGCTGGTTGCCGCGGACGATTCTGGCGCTGAGCGTGGTCGGATTCGCGCTGATCGGATGGTTTGAGCGAAGTCTAGACCCATTTACCAAATTGATGATGACGATCGGCTACGAGGCCACGGCGGCCGGTGCGTTCGCGTTGATCTGGCTCGCCGCTACCGATCGTGGATTAGTTAAATCGGTCTGTTCACTCGCGCCGCTGAGATTCTTCGGCAAATACAGCTATGGGATCTACATCTATCATCATCTCTTCATCCATTTCTTCCGCACTTCGGTGTGGCCATTCGAAGCACATCTGATCCGCCATCCGGCCTGGACCGGGGTCGTTTACATGGTCTCATCGCTGCTGATAATCACGTCGGTTGCCGTGGCGAGCTATCATTGGTTCGAAGCATATTTTCTGCGTCTGAAGCGATATTTCCCCTATCAGCGGCCGGCGGAATGTGAGGCTATCCATCCCGCCGCCCCTTAGAGCGTGATAGCTTTAGCCTGCACCGGCCCTCTCCCCCACCCGGCCACCCACGGAATTATAATCACATGGGTGGCCGGGTGGGGGAGAGGGCCGGTGCAGACTCAACTTAAACATATCACGCGCTAGTGATCAAAGTCTCTTTGCTTCTTTTTCTTCAGAAAAAGAAGACTTGTTGCTTTTTTAAACCCCCACCAACCCCATCGCCTGCCGCTCGAACAGTCGCCGGTAGATCCCGCCTTCGATCCCCGCGAGCAATTCGTGTCGTCCTTCCTCCACCACGCTGCCGTGATCGAACACCAGTATCCGGTCGAGCGACCGCACCGTGGAAAGCCGGTGTGCAATCACCAGCGACGTGCGCCCCACCAGCAGTCGTTGCATCGCCTCCTGGATCAGCGCCTCGGATTCCGAATCGAGGCTTGCGGTCGCCTCGTCCAGGATCAGGATCGGCGCATCGGCCAGGAACGCGCGAGCCAGCGCCACCCGCTGGCGCTCGCCGCCCGATAGTTTCACCCCACGTTCGCCCACCAGCGTGCCGTAGCCGCGCGGCAGCGCGCGGATGAACTGGTCGGCGTTGGCGAGCTCGGCGGCGCGGCGGATTTCGCCCTCGGTTGCGCCCGGCCGGGCGTAGGCGATGTTTTCCGCCAGCGAGCGGTGAAACAGCACGGCCTCTTGCGGCACCAGTGCGATCGCGGAGCGAAGTGAGTTCTGCGTCACCGCGGCGACGTTTTGCCCGTCGATCAGTACCCTGCCGTCGGTCACATCGTAGAGCCGCTGGATCAGCTTCACGAACGTGCTCTTGCCCGAACCAGAATGTCCGACCAGTCCGACCCGCTCGCCGGCCTCGATCCTGAGCGTAAGATCGCGGAACAGCGGCTCGACGTGCGCGCCGTAGCGGAAGGTCACGCGATCGAATTCGATCCGTCCCTCATCCACCACCAGAGTGCGTGCCTCCGCCTTGTCGGCGACGCCGATCGGCTCGTCGTAGAGCTTGACCATGTCCTCCATGTCGTTCGCCGCGCGCTGCAGATTATTGATGTGCTGGCCGACATCGCGCAGATAGCCTTGCAGCAGCAGGTAGGTGGTGAACACGTAGGTGATGTCGCCCGCGGTGGCGCGGCCGTGCAGCCACAGCCACAGCGCGTCGCCGACGATGATGCCGCGCAGCGCCAGCAGCATGATGTTCTGCGTGGTTCCCGCGCTTACCATGCGCAGCCAGGTCCGGATCGTCCGCCGCTGCCACTTCGCGAGGATCTTGCCCAGGTAAGCGTCTTCACGCTCCTCGGCGGCGAACGACTTCACCACCGCGTTGCAGGTCACCGCGTCCGCCAGCGCGCCGCCGATGCGGGTGTCCCATTGGTTGGACAGCCGCGCCGCCGGCATGACGTAGCGCCGCGAGATCGTAACCGTCGTCACCACATAGATGATCGAGGACACCCCGGCGATCACGCCCAGCATCGGCGCATGCAGGCCCAGAATGATCGGCGCGCCGATCAGCGCGATGGTCGCCTGCAGCATGAAGATCAGCACCGTGTCGGACAGCATATCAAGCGCCCACATGCCGCGGGTGATCTTGCGCACCATCGATCCGGCGAAATTATCCGCGTGCCACGCGGTGGAAAACCGCTGCACCCGCCAGAACGACTCGCCCGCCACCCGCGCCATCACGCCGACGCTGAGCCGGCAGATGTAGAACATGTTCAAATAGCGCGCTGCCACCAGCACCGCACCGAACAGCATCATCCATCCCAGCGAAAGCAGCGCGTCGCGCTCGCCGCGTGTAACGCCCTTGCCGACGTCATCCACGATCCGGCCAGCGTAGATCGGCAGAATCAGATCGGCGGCGGGCGCCACCACCATGAAAAACGCCGCCAGCGCAACCAGCAATTTGCGGTCGCGCCATTGGTGGAACAAAAACGCCAGCGCCGCATGCATCGCATCGGGGCGCTTAGACTGGTGTTGGTAAGACACGAACTGACCCGGCGTCCTTCGCAGACCACCGGCCTTCTGATGCGCTGGCAAACCAGCGGAGATGTTCAGGCGAAAACTTGGGGAAGAATCGGCGGCCCGAAGGCCAAGCCCGCGAAAATCAAACTCGCGAGCTAATCCCGGCGGGAGGGATGACAAATCGAGTTCGCATTCATCGGCCCTCCTGTGGTTCGGGTTGCGGTGCGGCAGGGTAGACAAGCAGCGAAAACAAAAGCAAGGGGAAAATTAAAAAATAAGTTTCAAAAAGTGGCAGGCAAGTGTTCTTTTTTGAAAAAAAGAACCAAAAAACTTTTAACAATTAGAAATCCAACCGGCCGGGCCACAGCCATATTAACAAAGTTTTTTTGCTTCTTTTTGTTCACAAAAAGAAGATTCTTCGCTTCCCTAACCGATTGAATTATAAAATATCTATACCAAGGCCCGCCAAAAGCTCACGGGCGTTCTCGCGCCCCATCAGCGACGCCGGGCCACGCAGACGCGACAATACCATGCGGGTCCAACCGACATCCCTCATCCCGACCTCGCGTTGGAATTCCTTCATCCGATCGTCATACGCGGCGACCAGATCCAGATTGAAATGGGGCTGAAACTCCTCGCGATGCAACACCACATGCTGCGGCAACCGGGGCTTCACCTCCGCCGGCCGCGCTGGATCGGGGTGCCCCACCACCATCCCGAACAAACCGAACGCGCGCCGCGGCAGCGCCAACTCCGCCGCCACCTGGTCGATGTGATTGCGAATTCCGCCGATGTAAACCGTGCCGAGCCCGAGCGACTCGGCGGCCACGGTCGCGTTCTGCGCCGCGAGCGACGTGTCGACGATCGCGGTCATCAGGATCTCGAGATAATGGATCGCCTCGATCTCGCGCCCCGCCGCCCGCGCCATCGCCTCCGCCCGAGCGAAATTCACCACCCACACCAGAAATAGCGGCGCCTCGCGAATGTGCGCCTGATCGCCCGCCAGTACCGAAAGCCGCGCCTTGCGTGCAGGGTCCTCGACCGCGACCACGTCCCAAAGCTGCAAATTCGACGATGACGCCGCCGATTGCGCCGCCGCCACCAGGGTCTCGACCGTGCCCAGCGGCACCGGATCGGGCAGATAGGCACGCACCGAACGATGCGCCAGCAACCCGTCGATCACCTGGTTCCATGGGCCGAAGCCAGGCAGATCCTGCTCGCGGTAGCGGCGCCACAGCGCGGCGTTTTCCGAAGCCAATTCGGTCATGCGGGTCCCACTCTTCGCGTCCGCAGCAAATCTAGCTCGCGGCGAGGCTACTTCAATGCCTCATTCAGCACTTCCGCCAGTCGGACGCCGGCGCGCTCCAGTTGCACGTCGATCACCTGCTGTTCCGCGCTGATGTAGCTCGCGGGAACACTCACGGTGCTTCCCGGCGCGGGGTTGCCCAGCAGCCCGTAGGCCGGAATCGCCAGCGCGTGCGACTGGTTCAGCCAATCCTCGGGCGAGCCGTGATCCCATACCGCGATCTCCGCCGGCGTGATGCGCGCGTCCAGCGTCGCGGCCAGGCTGGTAGCGTCGGGGTCTTCCGCTTCGATCATCTGAGTATCCCAAATCGCATGCAGCGACACCGGCTGGTCGAAGCCAAGGGCTGCGACCTGATTGCCGCCGCGGTCGTTGTTATCCTCGGCGTGCAGCGGCTGATGAATGTCGCCGACCAAATGCACCACCCACTTCAGCGCCTCGAGCCGCTGCGGTGCCGTCGCCGACGGGTCGGCCAACACCGCACGGAACTGCTCGAGCTTGGCCACCGCGCAATCCCCGCCGGCACAGTCGCGCGACGCGACGTAAGCCGGCGCGTCGAGCGGAATGTCGACGTAGTGCCACGGCGCGGTCTCCGGATGGGTTTTGCGATAGTCGTCGGCCCAGCTCGCTACCTCGGCCAGCTCGGTCAGACCTTCGTCTTCAAGCAGCAGACTGGCAGCTGAATAGGCGGCGGGAGTTAAATGCGCTTGCGCGATGTCGGCAATCACCGCATGACCCTCGCGCCCCCAAGCCCTTGCCGCCTGAGGCACAGTCAGCGCAACAGCGGCGAGAAGAACTGCAAACCTACGCCGCACGTCCATCTTGCGTTTGGTTCCCCTAGGGCGACTGCGAAACTCTCGAGCAATATCGGCCCACATAGAACCATCAACCGACGGAAAGGGCCGATAAAATTGCTCGTTTAAACAACTCTAGCCCCGCGCGGAGTTCGAAACAGTAAGAAAGCAAGGGTTCTTTTTTGAAAAAAAGAACCAAAAAACTCTTGATCGTTAATGGTACTGGCGGACTAGGGCTACCAAGCTGCCTTGCAGCTTTACCCGGTCGGCGGGGAAAATGCGCGTCTTCATGCTCTGATTGGCGGGCTCGAGCGCAATCGAGGCACCGCGACGGCGCAGACGCTTCAAAGTGACCTCGCCGTCATCGATCAGCGCTACTACGATCTGACCGTTCTCGGCGTGCTCGCCGCGGCGGATGATCACCGTGTCGCCATCGAAAATGCCGGCCTCGACCATCGATTCGCCGGCAACCTCCAGCGCGTAATGCTCACCCTGGCCCAGCAGACTGGCGGGAATTTCGATCGTGCGGCTGAGATCGGCAACCGCCTCGATCGGCAAACCAGCGGCGATCCGGCCGTAAAGCGGCAACCCTACCACCCGATCCGAGATGTCCGCCGCCGGCTTGGGCGCGACCGCGCGCAAACCGAAATCGCCCCGGATCACGTTTCCGGGCGCAACCGCAAGCGGCGCCATCGGCGCTTCCATCGTCTCCGGCAGCGGATCGCCGGGCAGACGTACCACTTCCAGCGCCCGTGCGCGGTGACGTCGGCGGCGCAGAAAACCACGCTCCTCCAACGCCGAAATCAGCCGGTGAATGCCGGATTTCGATTTGAGATCAAGCGCTGTCTTCATCTCCTCGAAACTCGGAGAATAGCCCGTCTTCTTCAAATGCGAGTCGATGAAGCTGAGCAGTTCGTGCTGCTTTCGAGTCAGCATAACGCGGGTAGCCTCCATAGCAACGCAGCGCGGCAATACGCCGCACCCGAGAACAAATCATAAACATCCACTGTTCTATATTTGATCCCCCTTACAGTCAAGCATTACGGCCTAAACTGCGTTAGTAATATGTTACCGAGGGCGACGGCCGGTTCGTTAAATTTACGAATCCAAGGCTTGGTCGGAGTGAGAGGATTTGAACCTCCGGCCCCTGCGTCCCGAACACAGTGCTCTACCAGGCTGAGCTACACTCCGTGGGGCGGCGATATACCGGCAGCACTACGGGGGCGCAAGGGCGCATATCTTTCGCACTGCACTATTGGCGCGACCGCCAAACCGCGGCAGTGTTGCGACGAAAGTATCGAAAGTTGACCCGAATGACCTCCGTTCGCTCGGTTGCGGTGTTCTGCGGCTCGAAAATCGGCGCAAATCCGGCCTGGGCCGAGGCGGCGCAGGACCTCGGTGCGGGGCTGGCGCGGGCCGGCATCAGGCTGGTCTACGGCGGCGGCCACATCGGCTTGATGGGCGAAATCGCCGACGCGGTGCTCGCTGCAGGCGGCAAGGTGCTGGGGGTGATCCCGCAGTTTCTCACCCGATTCGAAGTCGCCCATACCGGTCTCAACGATCTGGTGGTGACCGACAGCATGCACAGCCGCAAGCAGCTCATGTTCGAGCAGTCCGATGCGTTCGTGATGATGCCGGGGGGGGTCGGGACGTTCGACGAAACCATCGAGGTGATCACCTGGCGGCAATTGAAATTGCACGACAAGCCGATCCTGATCGCCAACATCGCGGGCTCGGCGGACGCATTCGTGGCGCTGATCGACGATGCGATCGCCAATGAATTCATGGTGCCGGAAAATCGGCAGCTGTTCGAGGTGTTGGATAACGTGCCAGCCGTGCTGGCGCGGTTGGCGGAATTGGACACTGATAATGCCCAATCGGCGGATAAGCTATGATAATAAGTAAATTAAATCAATAAGTTGAAGTGAGGAAGAAAGTCTTCTGTTTGAAAAAAGAAGCAAAAACTTTTATTGATAAAGTTTTTTTGCTTCTTTTTGTTCACAAAAAGAAGATTCTTTCTTAAGAAACTTTATCATGCCGAGTCAGTGCGCAACTCCTGGTGGCGCTTCGCCAGCCACAATCCCAACAACGTCGAGATTATGAATAGGACCGCGCCCAGCCATAATTGAATTGAACGACCGGTGCCGACCAAGGCGAAAACCACGGTCTGCGGCACATATCCCAGCAGCGAGGCGGCCAGAAACGGCACTGGCGGAATGGTCGAAACTCCCGCCACTAGATTGAGTATCAGATTATTGCCGACCGGGAATAAGCGCAGCATCAGAGTGGTCGAACCCGGATGCGCGGTGAGAAACGAATTGATCCGGGCGAGACGGCCCGAAATCCGACGCTGTGCCCACTCGTGGCCAATGAACCGCGCCCAGAAAAAATCCGCGGCGCAACCCAGCAACTGCGCCAACAGCGCCACCCCAATCCCGCCCCATAACCCATAGGAAATCGACGCCACCGAAGCGACCAACTGCCGCGGCAGACCGAACGCACAGGCCGCCGCTGCCAGCAATACGAAAATGCCGATGCCGGCCGGGTCGTGCCGCCCAGCAAACCCGGCGAGATGCCCGCCCGACAACATCCGCACACCCACCGCCAGCGCCGCGACGCCCAGCAGCAACAACAGCGGTTTGGCCCAGGCCCGAAGCAGGGTCGGGTTCAAGAGCCGGGGATTTCCACTTGTGGCCGCTTGCCGCGCCGCATCAGCCACCAGACTCCGCACAGGTCCGGAATGCCGACCAGCAGCCGGTCGAGCGTGCCGTAATTGGAAACGCCGCGCTCGCGGGCGCGGTGATTGACCGGGACCGACACCACCTCGGCCCCCGCGCGCAAAAACAGCGCCGGCAGAAAGCGATGCATGTGATCGAAGTGCGGCAGGCCGAGGAACTCGTCGCGCCGGAACAGTTTCAGGCCGCAGCCGGTGTCGGGCGTGTGATCGCCCAGCATCCCGGCGCGGATCTTGTTCGCGATACGCGACGAGATCCGTTTGCGCCAGGTGTCGCGCCGGCGGGTGCGGTGGCCGGCGACCAGGATCGGGCCGGCCGATTGCATGGCGCGCGCGAACATTGCAGGGATGTCGGCGGGATCGTTCTGGCCGTCACCGTCCAATGTCGCGATCCAGATGCCGCGCGCGGCGCGGACGCCGGTCAGCACCGCCGCACTTTGGCCACAGCTTTTTACGTGGTGCAGCCAACGCAGCGGATAGCTCGCGCTGAACGCCTGGAGTTCGGCTGCGGTCGCGTCGGTGCTGCCGTCGTCGACATAGACGATTTCGTGCGCGACGCCGACCAGGGCGGCGCTGATTTCCGCCACTAGCGGGCCGATGTTCGAGGCTTCGTTGCGCACCGGGACAACGACTGAAATTAGCAGGGGTTCATTCATGGCTGGGGCGGTAGCACCGGGTCTGCCGGCGCGCAAGCCGACCACATAAAGGTAAGCTCGTGTTTGTTGTGACAAAGATGTGCGACCCGGCCGCCCGGGATGGCGGCGAAGGCCTTGGCCGCGGCGTGGTCGGTGGCGCCCTGGAATTTGATGGTGCAGACGATGTGCCGGGGTGGCGCGGCGGCGATCCAGTTCTGCACCATCCGCAGCGTTCGCTCCGGGTAGGCGATCACGTCGCACAGCAGCCAATCCACCGGCGCCGGCGGCTCGGCGAAAGCGCTGCCGGCGCGAAAGCTGACACCCGGCATTTGGGTGACGGTGGGTGCGAGCGGCGCCTTGTCGATCGCGAGCACCTCGGCGCCGAGGCTGGCCGCGACCCAGGTCCAGCCGCCGGGGCTGGCGCCGAGATCGATGCAGCGTTCGCCCGGGCCCGGCCACTCGCCCATGCGGGTGAGCGCTTCCCAGAGTTTAAGATAGGCGCGGCTGGGCGGACCGACGTGGTCTTCCTCGAACCTGATCTCGCCGTTCACGAACCGGCTGGTGGTGGTCGGCGACGCGAGCAGAGTGCCCGGATCCAGCAGCGTCCAGGCGCCGAGATGGCCGGCGGGCGCGGGTTCGGGAAAACGCAGCGGACGACGCGCGAGCGGCGGCAGATGCTTCGTTATCAGCGCCATACGGCGATGGTGGCCGGCCTCGTAAGCACCCCAGTTGCGCTGGATCCCCCGTAACGCGTCCGCGGCCTGCTTGATCGAGGCGATTTCGATCAGCCTCGGCGCGGTCCAGACCTCGAGCGCCCAGGCGGAAGCCGCCGGCGCCTGCGGCGACAGCGCCAGCCTGCCATGCCACGAGCTGATCGCGACTCCGCACCGTTCGAGTTCCTCGGCGAGCGGACGTTCGAAATCGGGAGCGGCGAGATACGCGCTGCCGATCAAAAGCCGAACGCCGCGCCCGCGAGCAGGCAGAGCCAGCCCAGCATCAGGCTGATCCCGCCGGTCGGCGCGACCGCATTGAGCGAGCTACCAGCGAGGCCGCGCCAATAGACCGCGAGGCAGAACAGGAAGGTTCCCACCGCGAACAGCACGCCGGCGCGAAAGCCCCAGCGGCCCAATCGGTCGGCGTTGAGTCCGACCGTTAGCAGCGCCAGTGCGTGCCAGATCTCGATGTCGATGCCGGTTTTGACGATGCCGAGCGAGGTCGCGTCGATCCGGCCCGCAAGCGCGTGCGCCGCCAGCGCCGCCATCACCACCGCGGTGAAGCCATAACACCCCGCGAGCCCGATCCAGATCCGTTGCATGAAACAGCTTCTATGCGATGCCGCTGCCGGCGCAAAGCCCTGGTCTTCGAGCTTGGTCTTATGGCAAAATACCCCAATGCCGCGCGGTGATTTGTTTCCAGAGATCGGGCCTTATCAGACCGGGACGCTGCCCGTGGGCAGCGGCCACGTGATCTATTGGGAGCAGGTCGGCAATCCCGCCGGCCAGCCGGTGCTATTCCTGCACGGCGGACCCGGCGCCGGCGCGGGATCGGTGCACCGGCGGTTCTTCGACCCCAATCAATGGCGGGTGGTAATATTCGACCAGCGCGGCGCCGGGCGGTCGCGTCCGCTCGGCGGGTTGATCGACAACACCACGCCGCACCTGGTCGCCGACATCGAGGCGCTGCGCCGGCACCTCGGGATCGAACGCTGGCTGTTGTTCGGCGGCTCGTGGGGCTCGACCCTGGCACTGGCCTACGCCCAGGCGCACGCGCTGCACGTGAGCGGGATGGTGCTGCGCGGGGTGTTTTTGGGCCGGCCGGCCGAGGTGGATTGGTTCCTGCACGGCATGCGCGCGGTGTTTCCCGAAGCCCACCGCGCGTTTTGCGAGTTTCTCCCGCCCGAGGACCGCGGCGATCTGCTGGGCGGCTATTACCGGATGCTGACCGATCCCGACCCCGCGGTGCATCGCCCGGCGGCGCAGGCGTGGTCGATCTACGAAGGTTCCTGCAGCACGCTGCTGCCGAGCCCCGACCTGGTGACTGCGTTTGCGCAAGATCGCAGCGCGCTGGGATTGGCCCGGATCGAGGCGCATTATTTCATGAATAACCTATTCCTGCCGCCGGGGGGGCTGCTCGCGCATATGCACAACCTCCAGACCATCGACGCGGAAATCATCCAGGGGCGCTACGACATGGTGTGCCCGCCGGGCACCGCGTACGACCTCGTCGAAGCGTGGAAACGGGCGCGACTCACGATGATCCAGGACGCGGGACACTCCGCGCTGGAGCCCAGCACACGACGGGCGCTGGTGGCGGCCGTGGAGCGGTTTCGCGGGCGAAGGTAGGCAAGCAAAGGAAAGTCTTCTTTTTTGAAAAAAAGAAGCAAAAAACTTTTGACAATGTTCCTTGCGAATAATGAAATGCCGACGTGCATCTGGAGCGAGGGCGAATGAAGACGCTGTTGGTGGCGCTGTTTGCCTTGGGCGGTGCCGCTTGGGGAGCCACGCCATCGCTCACGCCACTTTCGCCAGAGCAGCAGATCGAACAGGCTCTCGCGGTTCAGGAATTCGACCAGCAAGATTTTTCCGATGCGCTGCCGATCTTTGCCGCTCTGGCGGCGATCGGTGATGCACGCTCCGAGGCCGATCTCGGACAGATGTATTATTGCGGATGCGGTGTGAGGCAAGACCTTAAGCGTGCGCTTCGTTTGCAAAAACTCTCGGCCGCACAAGGCTATTCAAAGGGCGAAAATCGGCTGGGCGATATGTACCGCGACGTGAAGGACTACCCCGACGCGCTGCATTGGTTGAAACTCGCCGCCGAGCAAGGTGATGCGGACGCCGAGGCGGATTTCGGCTGGATGTTTGTTGCCGGAGACGGGGTTAAGCGGGATTACGCGCAGTCGTCCCGCTGGTTCAAGCTTTCCGCCGCGCAAGGAAACGAGAGCGGCGAGTATGATTTGGGCAATGCCTATCAATACGGCCGCGGCGTGAAACAGGATTTCGCCCAAGCCATGCGGCTGCATTTGCTCGCCGCCACCCAGGGGGAAACCACCTCGATGTGTGTGATCGGGCAAATGTATGAGGACGGTCAAGGCGTGGCGCGGGATTATGGGGTGGCCATGCAGTGGTTCCAGCGGTCGGCGGACGACGGCGACGACTGCGGCTACGACTCGGCTGGATTTCTCTACGACCAGGGGCTTGGCGTGCGAGTGGATTATGTCCGCGCGTTGGAATATTGGATCGTGCCGGCGCGGCATGGCGACGACACCGCCGAGAACAACATCGGAGCGTTGTATCACCGCGGGGTAGGCGGGCTGCCGCTTGATTATTCTAAGGCTGCCTATTGGTTCCAGCTCGCAGTGGCAAAGGGGAACGCGACGGCCGAGGCGAACCTCGCGGTGCTTGCGACTGACGGACTCGGTGTGAGGCAGAGTTACGCGCGCGCATTCAAACTCGCCCAACTCGCCGCGCTGGAGGATGAGCCGCACGCAGAAGAGCAATTGGGCAATATTTACCGCTTCGGTCGAGCCGCGCCGCTGAATTATACCCTGTCAGCTAAATATTACGCTGAGGCCGCCGAGCACGGGCTGCCTCAGTCTCAGGCGGCGCTGAGCTATTTGCTGGAAAATGGTTTGGGCGTGAAGCGGGATGAGGTAGCGGCCTATAAGTGGTATTTGATTTCGGTGGTAGTGAAGCAGCACCCGATTACGGTCGACGATGTAAGATGCCGGGTATATTCGCAGCTACCGGTGTCGGACCTTGCCAGCATTTTTGATTATCTGACGCCGGCGCAGAAGGCGGCAGCGCAGACGCAGGCGAATGGATGGCTTGCGGCCCATCCGGCATCGGGGGCTGGGGAGCCGCCGACTCGATCGCAGCAGCAGTTTTTCTAGAGTGTAGTGCGAAGCGATTACGCGCTATTTGTAAGTTGGAAGCAAATTCGGGGTGCAAGACAAGTCGGCTCTAACGATCTTGAAGCGGGTGGGAACAGTTTTAGTCGCTGTTGGTATTCTTGACGTTGTGAGGATGATTTACTGCATCATGCATGGAGCCTCATACTCGTCGTCATTCAATATTTTTGCTGTTATCGCCGGTATCTTTCTGATTGGTGGAAGTTTTCGCACCGCATCCTATGTCCATAGTTTCGCTATATTTCTATTATCATTCGGACTAACAGCGCTCGCTTTTGCGCTTCCGATCCTTTATCCAGTTTCACTGGCGCTTACGGAAATCCGCTTGCGTCCAGGCTTCGTCGTATCAAGCACGCTGGATTTTGCATCTGTCTTTATTTTGATTTGGATAATTTACCAGCTGGGGCATGAAGCTGTTCAAACGGAAATTACTTTCGCCACAGGTCGAAAGGTAAATGGACCGTTTTCAATCTTCTCCGGGATAGCTCTCGGAGTGGTATTGGTAGCCGTCATAGCATTCCTCTTTAATGGCATCAATGGCAAGAAGGCGAAGGCAATTGCGTTTTCTCAATTGGGGTCCGGTTATCAGTACGCCATCACATCACTCAATATATCAACTACTAGCGGCGAGAGCTCGGTCTCAGGAGTTGTCACTGCCTGGAATAATAGCCAGATCCGTGAAATTCCCGTTCATTGGCGAACCAATTAGCCAGCGCAGCCCGGGTTCCCTCCGAGGCTGGTTTCGACGAATTGATAATGCCCGGCGGGGACGCCGTTGTAACGGAGGTAGTGGTGCCCGTTCAGCAGGGTCTCTTCGGAACGCGCAACTTCCTTACCGTTGATCGCGACGACTCCGCTGCCGAGAACGGGCACGAAGATCACGCCGGTACTTCCACGGGGGATGGTCACGTTCAATTCAAATCGATCAGCGGCGGAATGCCGATCCCAACTGACGCTGATAGGCCCGTGCGGGGTCGCGACTTGGCCCTTGGCCCAGGCGAGATCGCCCAACTGCGGACGGATCGACCAGGTGGCATAGCCCGGGGCGGTGGGGCTGATACCCAGAACATATTCCGACAGTGCTGCGGTGGGCGCGGTAGACCATCCGTGCGCCAACGTCCGGTCCGGCATCTGTGTTATTCCGTCAATGCCGAGCGCCTCGAAAGCGCCGCCGGTATAATAATCGGAGGGAACCGCCATGCGGTCCCATAATTTGCGGATCAATGCCAGTGCGGCGGTATCGTCGCCCAGTGCAAAGCGCGCGTTCACTTCGAAGCCGGTGATGAATGGGCTGATCACGTTGGCGATCCCGGACGCATCTGAAAATGCCTTCGGGCCATTGGGCGTGTCGAGTACCGCGTCGATACGGTGCAGAACCGACGCCGCTCCGCTCGGCGGCTTCAGCCCGAAGTAGATCGGAATCACGTTGGCATCCTGCGAATAGCTGCCGCGGTGATCGGTACCGGCGTCATATACGCCGTGTGCTCGGTTGAAAAAAGTTGGATTGAAGGATCGGTTCACCTGATCGGCTTGGTTGGTCATTTCCGCCGCAGTGGCATTATCGCCCAATATCCTCGCCATCGCCGCCATATCCTGCAACGCGCCGAAGTAGAGCGCGTTATATTCCGCCACTTCCCCGGTTTGGATGTCGATCGCCCAATCCATCCCGTCGGCGGGCGTGGTGCGCAGCAGATGATCAGGACCAGTGTGCGAAGCCAGATAGCTCATCTCATGATCGAGAATCTGCCAATGATCGCGGACGAATTTCTGATCGCCGCTATACAGAAGATAATCATAAGTCGCCAAAACATAGTCGATCGAGTATGGCAACGAAAAATATCCGGCCGCATTCGGCGCCAATGTCGCATGACTGGCCGCAAGATTGATCGTCGGCGTATTGTTGGTTGAAATCTCGCCGTCGGGCCGGTGAAAGGCGCCCAAGGTTTCCAGCGCACCCTTGACATATTGATCCTCGCCGCTGCTGTAGAAAACGGTGGGATCTGATAGCAGCAGGTCGCCGACCCAGATCAGCCGGTCGCGCTTGCCGCCGTCGACAATCACCGGCGCTTGGTTTGAAGCGGCGGCAAACTGATCGAGCGTGCCGGGCGTGGTCAGTGACGAACGATAGAGCGTAGAACCATCGGGCGCCGTCACGGCCAAGTTGCGAAATACCGCCGCGCGGTCCTGATCGGCGCGAAATCCGGCGCTACCTACGATGCTGCTGGTGTGATAGGTGCCGATCACTTTCTGATCGATTGCAACGATCGCTGTGTTGCCGCGCAACGTGACCAGGATGCGGTGCCACGTGCCGGGATTAAGATCAATCGGAAGATCGGTTGTAGCGACTTCGCTATTGCCAAACACGCCGCTTTCCCAAACGTCCAGCTGGCCGGGCGTTCCCAGGCGATCATTATCGCCGTGGAAAGTGAGGTTGAGGGTGTGAAAGGTACTGGAACGAAGTACCAGGGTCGCCTCATTTCTAAGAAATTTCGCATCGACCGACAGCTCATAATCCTTCCAATTACTGCCGTACTGATAGATCGTCTGCGGTGATCCTTGGGCGAGCAACCCCTCGGTAGTTTGGCGCAGCAACGGCGGCAAGGAGCCGGCGGGGATTTCGCACAATTGCATAGTGCGCGCGCCGAGTTCCCAAATCCGGTTCAGCAGCGGGTCGGATGATTCGAAGTGCCCGGTGTTGCCGGTGGGTTGCGGGTCGGCCGTGAGCGATTTGATGCCGGCGAGCCGCAGAGCAATCGTCCCTGGTGCGCTCAAGGTAAAGGCCTGGTAGCGTTCAGCGCCTTGGATTTGCCGGTGCGAAATCTCGCCGGGGGCATCGACCACCCAGCGATCATGTCGGGTCGGATCGGCGGGAGAGTTGGCGAAGCCGGGCGCGCCGTCGCCGTCCGGCAACAAATATTTGATCGATTCGGCGTAGATCTCATCGAGGATCGGACTACCCGCCACGGCGGTAACCTCTACCGTCGGTAAGCCGCCCACGTCGCGGCCATAATCCAGCACGATCATCGGCGGCTTCCCGCCTGCCGTGAAGCTGAGCGTGGTTGCCCCTTTGCCGTCGATCAAAGCGCTAGCGTCAGTTACCGCTCCCTCCACCTGTGCTACCGCGACCGGACGCAGAATGGTGTCGAACGCATCGGGTGAAGGTTCGATGTACGCGCTTGGCGGCGCGCCGGCGGCAAACGCCGGAATATTGCCACCTGCCAGCAAAGCGGCCGCGCCACCGGCGACCGAGCGCCGTATCCAGTTCATGGACAATTGCCTTCTCCCAGAGGATGCCGGCAGAAAATATTGACCCGCCGATCCTGGCTGCTGTCTTGTTATTCTCCGTCATATCGTTTCGGTATACCGACGAGTAGAAACGAAGGAAGTAACTTCTTTTTTGAAAAAAAGAAGCAAAAAACTTCTGTCACATTTGGCTCCAAAGCTACCGGCGCGGATTGGTGCGTTCGGGACCAAAGTGACAAAGTTTTTTTTGCTTCTTTTTGTTCACAAAAGGAAGTTACTTCCCTTGTCTTACTGCTTTATTTCACTCGTACTTATTGCGTATAAGCGATCCAGCGGCCGAGCAGGATGATCGAAATCCAGCAGCCGATCGAGACCAGCGCGATCAGCTTGGCGCCGTAAGAGTGCACAGCGCCACCAGCAGCAGGCGCCACAGCCACGGCATGTAGCGGTCAGCC